>Ga0209782_1000219_pt1 | contig 22661 bp, 18 predicted proteins | sample WorMetmaBAHAMAS1_FD_187390 | JGI IMG/M metagenome (GOLD analysis project Ga0209782, IMG submission 187390) | Marine gutless worms symbiont microbial communities from Max Planck institute for Marine Microbiology, Germany - Inanidrilus... | ecosystem: Host-associated > Annelida > Digestive system...
CACACACACACACACACACACACACACACATGTCCTTCTGCTTGCTCGGTTCTAATCAACTGTTCATGTCATGACTGATTTGCTGATTAGCAATCTGGGATTTTGTTGACTCTGTTTAGTGTTATGACAGGATCATAATGTTATTTTAATACTGTTTGTAATGGAAACTGGTGAGCTTTGGTGGAGGTTTGAACTGTGTACTGAGTGATGTCATTCAAGCATACTTACACTGGTGGCTTAGTGTCCGTTAGTGAGGTAAGTGTGAGAGTCAGTCATAGGTAGATAGATGATGAGAATGAATCACAACTGACGCAATCTCATCATGTCGTCATTGACTGACTGACTCAGTTCACATGGAACATATCTTGTCAGTCCGACACCAGTGCACTGCTAGTTCACATCACCGCAGGCCCACCCACGTGTGTGTATACGTGTGTGTGTGTGTAGACGGACATGACAGGTCTTCAGCTGCAGTCGATGGAGGCCAAGTCCATGTCAGACTTGTCAAAGAAAGACTCTATTATCACGGCCCTTGAAACTGTGAGTTCACTGCTGAGTGATAGATCTTGTTGTATTGCTAGACGTCACTGTGATCTCGTGAATAGCTCTGACACGTGTGTCAATGTGTCTGTGTGTCTCTTACTAAAGCTGTCATGAGTCTGCCGTGCTGACTGCACTGTGGCTGGTCAGCGGTGGTCATAACTGTCTACTGACTGACCGCTGTGTCAACTGTACACAGCAATGTTCAGTGGACGTTGAGTTTCAATTGTTGGTTGTTAATGGTGTTTGACATTACAGCATCCGCAGCATGCTCAGACCTCAGTGTTGCCTCAGCGTAGTTTGATCTTTTTGCTCTGGTTGTCAGTACTATAGTACCTACGACATCGGTGTTCACTGCTGTTGTCATGTATTGATACTTGAGAACTGAACATGTTTATGTACAGGATCGTGACGAGGCCAAGCGGCAGTTGACGGCTCATCAGAAGATCATAGACAAACACAAAGAGATGATACAGAAATGTATCAACTTTACCAAGATGCTTCTGGTTGAAAAGGTTACTATTAACTGCTTTGTTTTTACCACATAAATTTGATCATTTTGATGTCAATATTTTGTATACATTTTTCTGTCAATTATTTTTAAATATGCATTTTGATGTCATACTGTATGTTGGGATAGTTTAATGCTAAACTATCCCAACATACAGTGAGTTACATAGACAGACCAGTGTGAGAGTGCAACGTGATCACACAGGTCAGTCACTGGACTCCATGGCAAGCCACTATCAGTCAGTCAATGTGAGTAATTTGCTGTCGACTGCTGTAGCTTGTGCTGGTGACGGTAACGTGTGTAAGAGTAGAAATGTTCAGCCCATACTGGCAACTCACTTGATGACTGTGTGACCTTGACCTTTTGACCTCAGGGTCAGTGCGTGCAGACCACATGCCATGCACTGTATGTCTACCAAGTTCAGCGTTGATAGCTAGCTGAGGTCCAACTCACAGACACCACTGATCGCTATACTCTCAATTCATCCGCCGCCAGCATGGGCTCATCACTGTGTGTGTGGTGTGTAACAGAGCACGCTGGAGTGACCACCAGCACGGGGGGCAGTGACTGCTAATCACTGTGGCATTGTGTGTGTGTGTGTGTGTGTGTGTGTGTGACAGAGCACGCTGGAGTGGAAGACGGCTCGTCAGAAGTGCATGGAGAACCGTCTGCGGCTTGGTCAGTTTGTCACACAGAGACAAGGTGCTTCGTTTGTTGAGAACTGGGTTGACGGCTACGCCTTCACCGACCTCTCCAAGTGAGTCCACTCAGCCCCAAACACTTGATGACGTCGTTCTTTGCTCTGTATTTCCTGAATGCTTTCATTTTCATTCAGTAATTTGATGCTGTTAATTAGTTGTTTGGCTTGGTTTGCACATAACCAAGGTTAGTTTTGATGCTTCTGTCAAACCCGGCCCAAGCTGGAATAACTGTTAAAATGAAAATATTAATGGTAATGGTAGTGATGCTGTTGGTTGGGATGTCGGAACACCATCTCACAATGTTTATATTTGATTCCATCAGCGGCAGGCGTGACATTGGTGGGACATTCTGTTGCAACTATGACTGTGTGTTGGTCTGTCTATGTTCTAAAAGGAAAATGGCTTGAGCTATCAACTCCAAAACTGGAACTCCATGGCAGGCCCTTGACATGCATTGACCTTGAGGTCAAAGGTTAAACGACAAGGTCACAGGGTTATCAAGTTTATGTGGTCCATGGACGCCTGACATGGGTTTGCATGTCGATACAACTGCACATTTTTCTAATTTCTTGTGGTCTTCATAAGAACAGCGGCTAAGCACTGGAGTAAGTATCAGCTAAACAATGCATGTGAGATGTATCGATATTTTTGAGCATTAAACAATGATAAATTATTGTGGATAAATGATTGAGTGTTGTTTGAATGGAGCAGACAGCAGGAGCGGATCGGTAAAGAACGTGAGGAAGTAGAAAGGCAACGAAAGTTGCTCAGCAAACGTAAGCCGCCGGTTGCTACGGCCGCGGCGAGTAAACAGCCGAAAGCCACCAAAGACGGCGACGTGTTTCTTAAACCTGCAGATAAACCGTTAGTAGTAGACATGCTCTGTTTTTATCAGCTCATTTTGATGACTGTTTACAAGTTGTATTTAAATAGTTAAATTAGATGGACTGTGATTTCAAATACTTTTGTTGTTTGTGACCACTGTCACATAATGAGTCATATTGTGGTATAGTGTTGATTTGTTGTTACAAGTGGTTTTTGCTTCACAATGCAAACAATGCTTTCTCGGATGTGTCTCCAATGACTGAGGTAAAACATCAGAACTGACTGACTGATGTTCTGACTGACGGAAGAAAAGTCAGTCGTCACGGTGACTTATTGCAGCTGCTCTACTGCAGCGACTTGAGTGTCTCTTACGTTAACTGTGTCTTCCCTCTAGACTGAAAGGCAGCCATGTTGGTAGGACACAGTTCAAGGCTGGTCTCAGAACATGGCTTCCTGAGTAGAGTCAGTGACGTAAAGGAAACGTAGATTTGTATCGTGTGCTTCGTAATGGTTCGTCTCAGAAGCACTCAGGTGTGGCATGTGTTAACGAGGATCTCACAGTTTTACCTGTCACCCACGCACGTGCATGTATAAATGGAATGAGCCACACCTGTCTTTTCTCCCCAGCTGGAAAACATCATCGCCTGTTGGCTGATACTCATTTTGTGTCCCACTGGGGGTAGGAGGCTGAGTTGGCCTAGGTGGACAGTTAAGGTACTGAGGTGGTATGCCTGCTGAAGAGTGTCACCCATCCCAGTACTAACCAGGCCCAGTGTGTGTAGAGCAACTTTGTTGATTGAGACCAACGCACTACCGCTGAGCCACGCCGCCACCCAGTGTGCTTACTCATAGAAGACTCGACGTATTCACATTTTCTGAGCTTGGCTTGTAGTCGTAATTTGCATACATACATTGTGTTTGAAGTGTAAACAAAGATGCTACTGAGTTTGGCCGTGACGTGTGTAGTCTGACGTGTGACGTGTGTAGTCTGTCAGTGTCGGAGTTCTACGAGCAAGACGAGATCTTGAAGCTGCGAGCGGCGGCGCTGAAGAAGGAAGAGTCTGACATCCAGATTGAACTGGAGAAACTCGAGAAAGAACGCAACCTGCACATCCGCGAACTCAAGCGGATACAGAGTGAAGACTCGTCCAGGTCTGTCAGTCAGTCAGTCGTGCTGCACCATAACAAGTGTGCATCATTTGTACCTTTCAAATTATAAGCTTTCACATTTAAGGTTGGATTGCACCATCCGTGTTTCAGTAGTACTTAAATCTCCGTTGAAATACGTGGAGAGTTAAGCAGTACTTAAACTGAGTGTGGATGGTGCGTTGCTGATATATATATATCTGTGTGTGTTTAGGTTCAACTCACATCCGGTGCTCAACGACCGGTATCTCCTACTCAGTCTGCTCGGCAAAGGTGGCTTCAGTGAAGTACACAAGGTTGAAACTCTGATGTGATACGACGTCACAGACATTTCTAGTGCACTCACGTAGGAGTCAGCTTAATCTACCACAAGAAACAGCAAGATAATGCAAAAGAAACTAAAGCAAAATACAGTATAGCTCTGAAATAATGGTTTTGAAAACTGAGAAATTTATCATGCTTGCTTGTTTGATATTAGTCATCTGTGTGTTTACATTCATCGGTGTGCTAGCAGAGAGAGTGTCTGATGGGCAAGTGTGGTTGTTGCTGAGCAGGGTTTTGACCTCAAAGAACAACGGTACGCCGCGTGTAAAATCCACCAACTCAACAAGGACTGGAAAGACGACAAAAAAGCCAACTATATCAAGTATGCAACTCCAGCATTCTTTTGCAGCTGGTACTCAGTTATGCATGCTAGTAGCAGATGCCATAGAGAACCTGTTGGTCGGGTGTTAGGTGAGTAGGTTTGTGATTAATGATTGGCATGTTGGTTGATTTGCACAAGTTCTCAGTTGTTTCACCCAGTTTGCTGGTTTTGACAGTGTTTTTTTTTTAATGCTGGAGTTATAACATTAACGGTCAATGGAAGTTGCTGTTACGCTGCACTGCTGTGCTGTGTCTCTGTGATTGTGTCTGTGTCTGTATGTTTGTGATTGCCTGGCTGTGTGTCTGACAATGTGTGTGTGTGTGTGTGCGTGTAGACACGCGCTGCGTGAGTACAACATTCACAAACAGCTAGATCATCCACACATTGTACGACTCTACGACGTCTTTGAGATCGACAACAACTCGTGAGTCTCGTCTGCTGTGACGTGGTGATAGATAGGCTGCTACCCTTCTACTGTGGATGATGTCGACTCTTGTTTTAACTAGCCTTCTTGTCAGTGTCACACAATACAAGAATACATGTTTTCCCAAACTCATTATGTCCAAGAATACTGACTGTTTAAGCATGATAATTACAAGCCGTGTACCTGTCAGCCTGTTACAAACTAACAATATTGAAGCAGTGATGGAATCAGGATAACTCACTGAATATATAGATATCATCTTTTCTTTTCTTGATGTACCACCACACTGTGGAGTAAAAGATGCAATACTGTCTATGTCAGTTTTGCAGCAGTGATTCCGAGACAGGTAGACAGTGTGTTGAGCAGCAGCACTGGAGTCTGTTTACTCTCACTATGTGACGCTGTCCACGTCTAGTTGCCCCTGGTGAGTCCTTCATGTGCCATACATGTGTGGATGCCGCCAGCATAGTAAGTATATCTACATGTATCAGCCACCGATGATGATAATGATGATGATGATGATGATGATGCTACTACGTCCTGTCCATTCAGCTGCTGCAGCTGACGGTGATGCTGTGTTTGTCAGGTTCTGTACAGTGCTGGGCTACTGCGAGGGCAACGACCTCGACTTCTACCTGAAGCAGAACAAGTTTCTGACGGAGAAGGAGGCGCGGTCGATCATTGTTCAGACGGTGTCGGCGCTCAAGTACCTCAATGAGATCAAGCCGCCAGTCATCCACTACGACCTCAAACCTGGTCAGTGATTAGTTCAATGTATATACATTGCTATCATCTCAAACCTCGTCTCTGTCTCTCCCTGTCTCTGTCTCTGTCTCTGCTCATTCTTTCTCATCTCTCTTCTAGATACTCGTCTCAAGAATTGCTGCTGTTAGGCCGTTTCAATTCTCAGGTCAATTTTTTGTTTATACTTCCAGTCTGTTTGTTGGTAATGCGCGTGTATTGTGGAAAAATGGCTAGGTCAATCGAGATGCGGTGTGGGTCAATGTGTCCAGGGAACTCTATGTTAGATGGGGACCGAGATTCTCCCAGGGTAATGGGCAAATTTTGGGTGAAATGGGGCCGTGGTGCAGTATAGCGTATGAGGAGAATGTGGCACTGTTGTGTGGTGTAGCGTACCGGCAGCACAGCTAGCACGTGCAGTGGAGTAGTCCATTTTTGCCGTGAGGGGTGGTGACATGGTTTGTTCTCAGTCAGTCACTGCAACCCAGTTGACATGTATATGGTGACAATTTCACAATTTCATGTGCCATGTTTGAGTAGCAGCATGTATGTAGTGGAGATTGTTAGTGTGTGTGTGTGTGTGTGTGTGTGTGTAGGCAACATTCTGCTGGGCAGCGGGTCGGCGTGCGGTGAGATAAAGATCACAGACTTTGGTCTGAGTAAGATAATGGACGACAGCTACAACCCGGAGGACGGCATGGACTTGACGTCACAGGGCGCCGGCACTTACTGGTCTGTCATCATGGCACGGCACTAACTGACATTCTGTCTGTGGTCAAGATTGCTCAATTACCACAACTCATTGTGCTCATTTGAATATCACATTAATTAATTACATGCAAGTGCAGGCTGAGCTTCATTAATATTCATTGACCAACACTAGGTAACATTGGCTGTCGACAATCTAAAAAAATCTATCATTGCTATCATTTGAGAATGAAGATGGCTGACGTTGGGCAATGTAGGCCGCAGTGAGATTGATAACTTAGCCAGTTGCCTGTCGTATTGGTTGTCATTTGCTCCTGTCCCAGATGAGAACATTTGGCAACAATTGGCACTTGTATCTTATATGCCGTATAGTACCTTTCTGCTATCCAGCCACAAATATGAAAGCACTGGATAACATACATATTTTTGTTTAGATTCTCATATATGCACAAGTCGATGTACACGTAACGAATATGTCAGAAAATACTGTTGGCTAACTGATGCTGTTGATTGGTTGAGATGAGGGCATTGGACTTTTAAATTACCTGATCCACAAATGTCTACTTGTTCATAGACCGTCAGCCGTGCCTGCAAGTACCTGCTGGAGGCGGTGCCACTGAGATACAATGAACAAACAGAGTTGCACATAGATATGAACATTATTGTCTGTCATTAATATCATCTGTTGAGTTGTGCACTGTTAGAAGTGTGGCATTAATATCATGCAGCAAGTACATTATTGTCAGTCACGTCATTATTATCATGCAGCAAGTGAAAGTGAAGTGTATTTTATAACCGTGTTTATTGCAGGTATTTGCCGCCGGAATGTTTTGTCGTTGGTAAAGAGCCGCCAAAAATCTCCTCCAAAGTCGACGTCTGGTCCGTCGGCATTATATTTTATCAGTGTCTTTATGGCAAAAAGGTAACATACATACATACATATCGTTGATTTCTCGTGTTTAGTGTAATTTAATGCTTCTTCAAAAGAAGTTGGCTTATCACAACAAAATTTCATGTGTAACTTTTTCTTATATGATGGATGTGACAATGCTTAATAGTAGTTATGGCTTTCGTGAGACATGCAGTGCAGTTTGACTGGTCACTTACTGGCGTGCTTGTTGAAGGTGAAATACTATTAGTTGAAGTATTTCTATGTGGCTGTATTAATATCACATGCTGTAAGGTAGTGCCTGCGCTGTGTTAATGGCGACTGTGCTTGTGAGTGGGAAGAAGTGGTAAACTTTGACATCCATCAACCTATCTTCAAAAAATCAGTGTTAATCACATCATCAATCCCTGTCGCTTTGCAAAATTTGATGCAAATTCGTCCTTGGGTGGCTTCTGGGTAAATGGATGAAGTACAACCAAAATTATATTTATTTATTTATGCATTTATTTACATCATATAATGAGATATGTAGCTGTTGAGCAGTAGTATGTGTGACTGTCAGCAGCACTAATTAGTTGTGTATGTGACACCTGCTTAACAACAGCAGCAGTGTGACACGGTCTATAGAGATCGGCAGCTGATGTGTACAACAGTTGAAAGAGTTGTTATTGGCTGACAATGATGCTGACGTAATGTTTAATAAAAGACTGGTAAATGTGACAGCCGTTTGGACACAACTTGTCACAAGCCGCCATCTTGGAAGAGAACACGATATTAAAGGCGACCGACGTTGAGTTTCCTAACAAGCCGCCAGTCACTGCTGAAGCTAAGGTTAGTGATGGGTCTTTACTGGAAATCTTGCTGAGTTCTCAGTTGTAGTAGTGTAGTCATTGCAACCACGTCTCGGAGATATATAACGGTCATTTGATAAGCAGCGTTCTATCATACAGTTGTCCGTCAGTCATTTCTTACTCCATCTTGTCTTCAATTTGATTCATCTTCTGTTAACACCTAGTACTTATCTACTTGCTTTTGGACTTATTCCTTGTCATAAATCGTGTGCCGTTTAATTCTACTGGTATTTTATTGTTATTAAACACCGTGGCAGTTTGCTTTGCTTAGAGCTGATAGATTGTTCTGTTGATTGATAGATTTGATAGATTGACGTCACCTGGCTTATTGGTAGCTCTCATGGTTAAGTCATGTATGTGGTTTTGGGTCCAGAGCACGTACTTTGTATCATCTCTTTGTATGCATGTTGCAATTATTACTAGCAGGATTATGGGACATAGGTTGTAGTCACCTGACTGGACTGGTGATTAAATAGTGGTTCATGATAATAACCATTCAGGCACAGCGAGCATACTGTGGACATTTAGTTTTAACACGACTACTAGAGCTATGTCTGATAAGAAGTCGGGAGTTTCTGATGATGATGATGACGGCATGATTCCAGTGTATGAGTATAGCGGGATCGGTGTGATTGATTGTGTAGAACTTCATCCGACTGTGTTTAACGTATCGTAAAGAAGATCGTCCTGACGTGATGACGCTATCACAAGACGACTATCTCAAGCCGCCGTTCATGAAGTCCAAGTACGTTGCTGCTGCTGCTGTGTCTCATATCTAACTGTGCCACACACTCACCGACCGGCGGGTGTTATATCTGTCTGTCATTGCTAACTGTCTCTGTCTCTGTTGTGTGTTGAATTGATGTGTTTTAATCTTGTGTTGAAATATGTTGATGATGATCTATCGTTTGTCTCATTTCATCGTGTAATTATCTTTGGCTGTGTTGTGTCTGTTTTCCAGGTGATTAAGCAGATGATTAGAAACAGGTGAGATTACGAGCACACCTTTATTATCTATTGCTTTAGTCAGGTGTATGTATGTGTACTTCACACACAATACACTGTCTTAATGGCTTCTTCTATGTCTGAACCTGGGTTCTCGGATGATTGCAAAAGTAAACAAATCTTTGTGTGCGCACTTTTAGACCCTTTTTCGGTAATTTTATGGTTTTAGACGTTCCTAAATATTCAGATATGTTTGATTATATTAAAGGGAAGACGGCCAGCAGTTGACTGTAAAAACCAAACAAAGTCGTGCATATCATCTTTAATGGCTGTTTGCATGTGTCGGCTGATTGTCGTGTGGTTCTGAGCATTGATAGTGCACAGTGCTATGTGTCGTCAAATGCATTTGCTATCACTTGCTGTCAGTCAGTCGGGAACTGGAATATAAGGGAGAAGACGGGTAATTTTTCACTTGAAATCAGGAAGATATTTGATTGCCTGTGTGTACAGCAAAGACTCACTTTACATCTGTTCTCTGTCTGTGTTAACTGGCTACTGTCAGTACTTAACAGTAAGTTGTCATGTGACTAATAGATATCATTCATAACCCTCGTTAAGACTGGACTCAAAAAGTGAGTCGGAATGTTAAACCTCTGCTAATTTTGACTAGCATTACAATGTTTACTGTCAGCACAGCAGTGATGTGATGACTGTACTAGAGAGTGAATTCAGTTTGTCTGGTATGAACGTTGTACAACGTAGCAACTAGTTTCCGACGCCGGCCGTAGCCAACGCGTGGGTAGGACGATCAGTAGCGTCTGTGTGTCTGTGTGTGTCCATACTCTGAAAGAAAAACGACTTGACCTATCAGCCGCATACTTGGCAGACCTATAGTCCATGTCATTTTCTAGTTGTGAAGTGAAAAGGTCAAGGTCATGACTGCTGGCGTGGGTCTGCATGTCGATGTGAATGTCTAGGTTTCTAGCTGTGTGTGTGTGAACGTTGTTGTAGCAGTGATAACGTTGCCGTCTCATCAGTCAGTCAAGTCAGTCAGTCAGCATTACATTACGTACCTCTCTACATGATGTATCTATCATCAGTCAGTTGCTGAGTTTGACTCGTCACTAGTGATGATACTGCATTGAATGAACGTTTCTGTGATTTTATCTCTCTCTCCCTCTCTCTCTGCTCGTTATGTTGACGTTATGTTATGTGTCATTGTGATGCCGGTCGACTTACAGTGAAATTACACTGAGAGACGACGACGACGCTTAGTCATGCGGCCACTGTTGCTAAGTTCCTGGTCGTGCAATGTAGGTTTCTGAGATGCGGCAGCTCTTAATCAGCTCATGTCACTCGCCGGTGCTCTAGTCTTCCCTACACACGCCGCTTTGAATTCTTTGAACATCAGATATCACATTTTGAATGGGATTGCCTTGTTGTGGCAGGAAAAAGTTTCATTTGCATTCCTTTCGAGAAAATGAATTAGTGATGCCTTTAATATGACGGTCAGCTAAGTTAAACTGCTGGCGTAATTCTGGTTGATGTCCATCACTGGAAACTGGGCAGTTTTTTTTGTGTGTGTATTATTGTGTGCATCTGCTAGGCTTGTGTGTACAGAGACGTCTTTTGTGTACATAGATATCTTTTGTCAGTGAATGCATTTTGTATGCATGTAAATACCGACTGGGACGCAGTGCATGACGACGTTCTAGTAATGTTATTATCAAGCATCGTTCCTGACTAATGACGTGACGATGTGTTTATATGAATACATCTGCTGCTGCTGCTGCTGCTGGTGTGGTCGTCTCTTTGTATCGCTGCTTGCCCCTCTCTGTCTGTCTGTCTGTCTGTCTGTGTACGTCTATAGTCAGGATCACCACTTTTCTGGAAAACCTGGAAATGTCAGGGAATTTTGCAGTCGTCAGGGATATGTCTGGAAAAAAATTTATTAGGTAAAACTGTTTTTTAAAGAATAAGACGTGTATTCACCAGTGTTAATTGGTCGAATAATTAGCAATGATGGAACACAGAATGATATAAAATTAGTGACTGCGTCAGGTTTTTTTAGTTCTAGGTTTTTTGAAGGTGCTGTCACAGTTTGGGATTTGGAGCAGTACGGCATGGGTAGGAGTGCTGCGTAAAGTCTGAGAAGTGTCCGGGAATTACACATTGCCTGGAAAGTGGTCACCCTGTGTAGTAGTAGCAATTCACTTGATGTTTTTTCTTTCTCTGCGACCCTGTTATAATGAGCATTTGTTGACAGCAAACAGTATTGATGCGCGGTGCGGGAGTGTACTAGTAACATCTCGGCAACGTTGTCAGCTATAGAGACGCTCTGTGTTTTGTTATCGTCTGCAGCGTATGTTTGCTGTTATTGGTGAGTTGCGTTCACCAGACACACAATCCTCTTATAGCTGCGGCGGGGTATCGGCTGTGCTGCAGCATGGCCACTGTTATATGTTACTATTATTAATTGTTGTTATTATTATTCTTGGTATTTATACTACTCAGATCACATACTCTATCATCGTCTTTAAACTTTGTCCTTAAAAACTTCCGAGTCTTATTGTCAGTACTAGTGCTGCTGATTGCCGAGAAAGCTCGTCTCTAAAATAACCTGTTATCTATATTACATCGAGTTATACACTAAACATCACTTGTCATATTAACAAAGTTGCGCTCTGTCGAGCCTGGTTAGAATTATAACAGTTGAGTAGGGTGGCTGGGGTGAAGGTGGGAATGTCACCTCTGCCAGGTGGCAGGTAACACTGTGTGATCCAGTATGGTACGTGAGTTCCCATATCGGTGAAGCTGGTTGCAAACTGCTATACTCCGTTTTCCGCTTGTAAATTATATTGACTCGGTCAGTTTACCATGTCCAAACTGTGTGTAGCATTTTTGTAGCCAGCAAACCAAGGCTTTTTGTGATTAAATGCACTGGAACGACGTTCAACGACCTTTTTCACCGTACCAACACTATTTTCATGCTGAATGCAAGTCCTTGAAAGTTTGTTGGTCGCAGTAAGATGTGAGTTTCACCAGTTCTTTGTTTGTGAAAGACCTCAAGAACTTCTGTTACCGATGACCACATGGTATTAGAATGTTTGTGTGATGTGCGTTAGTGATGGGCATTGTCTTGTTCAAACGGCAAATTTCTGGTGCAGTTGGATCTGTGAACTGTCTCTCACTTGTCTGCATGCATTCCGTCTGACTGATTTGACTCATCATGAAACCCATCGTAGTCAATCTTCAGCTGCAGTTAGCTAGCAGCTGTGAATGGTTGATGTGTCTGAGTGTGTAATGGATAGATGATATTCCCGAGTTATCATTTCTTTATGACTGTGATCCAGCAGCTGTCGGTGACATGTATTTGTACGTGTTGGGACCGGCCGGAGTCCTGACTTGACTTGCACGTCTTTGTCAATGAAATAATGTAACACAGCAGACGGCGTTGATTGCGGTCGTCGTCGTTGTATTTGTTATTGTGTGTCATACTCTGCCAACATGACGACGACGACGACGGTTGATTTGATTTGTGGTCTTTCATGCTGATGACATTAGCAATTGTACATTTCTACCACCTCCACCATGGGATCAGTGCGGGCCAGAGTATTTGAAGCGGCAAAATTTTGTTGGTGCTATGTTCATATAGGCAGTTTTTTTGCATAAAACCAATATATTATCACTGATTTCTTTTTATCTTAGATGCCCAGTTACATTTAACAAAATTGGAGGCCAGTGGGTTGGCCATACCTCTGACTGGGGGGGGGGGGCATGGCCCTTTCCTCTTTGAAACCACACCGCTCCACATTACTATAAATACTGGTGTAGCATTTGGCTCATTAACCCAGTTATATTGAAATAGTATTGGCTCTGTTGGGAGGAATTACTACCTGAGTTGATGGCATGAAGAACAGAAGCATGAAGCAGTGATGAGTGGTGGTTTGTCGTTGGTGTCGAGCATCATTTGCATGTTGCTGATGTGCAGAAAGTGACGTGTTATCAGTCAGCGGCGGCGGCGCTATTTAATGTACTTCCTTATCATCAGTCATGTCTGGTCTCGCACACGATGCTGCTTACTGCAATGTTGATGATTTTGCACGTCGTTTGCATTGCATTATACAGTGAAACCACAGCAGCAGGCGGCTTTGTGTTACTTACTGTCATCATCATGGTCGTGTCAGTCATCTGTCGGTGGTTTTTGGCTTTCTTAGCACACAGGAAATTACTGAAGGTAATATTACCGTATGACTTTCATGTTAATATAAGAGTCATACATACATCCAGATACATTTATATAGTGCCGAAATCGTAGAACGAATCAGAGGCACTGGCAGTTTACTACTATTAATTTGAGCTTTAATTTAACCAATGTATACTATTCAAGACTTACCGCAGTTTAAGCTAGCTCTCTACAATTGAGCAGGCTTTTCTTCAGGCTAGATGTTGGTGTTGTGTGCCGGTGAACGGGAATGCAATGCACAGACAGCAGCCTTGTAGCTGTCACCCACGGTGCCACCGAACATCTTCAATAAATAGTCACTATGACAGAAAGGAACAATATCATTTCTTATATTGGTCAGTTTGCTCTGTTAATTAACACATAGCTGCAGTTCATTATTATACTACACTGTGGTTCCAGAAACAGGACACCTGTTATACTTTCAAATAATTTCAACTTTTAGTCAATCTTAATTTTTGGTGCAATGAATCTACACAAGATAAGCAACTGATAGAGTTCTGATAAATCTGGGTACCACCTTACTTTATTTCACTTACAGCCATCTACTGCGGATGACACTAATCAAGGGAATGGGTCTTTGTAAAGAGAGTCATGTCTTTATTGTTAAAATTTGCTTAAGTTTAGAGATTTTGGAGCTAACCAATTGGTAAAAGAATTTGCCACAGAAGGAGAGAAGATCACTGAATGATTGTTGAAACGTATGAAAGTGCAGCAGTGTCGTAGTGCAGTGAGGTCACTCGGTGTACAGCAGACAGTTGACAATGAGGCAGTTGACAAATGGAGACGATGTTTCTCAGCTTGTGTCTAGGCAAAGTGACGCATCTATTATTCAACAAATGTTAAAAATGCCATAGTATCCTCTTTTTAACATTCACACACTGAATTGCCGAACATTTCATGATTGGTTATGATATTTTGTTGCAATAATGCGGGGTCCCGTTTTTGATGCACAGTGTAACTGACTGCTATATAGGCCTAATTAATCTTAGCTAGCCTAGTATCCTGATGTTTTGTCAAAATATTCAAGCTAATCAGTCACATGAACATTAAAGACTAGATTCATCATACAAAAAATTATCGATATTAAGCAATATTTGTTGAAATTATTTAAAAATATTGTTGGGGTCTGGTATTTTTTAACCACAGTGTAGCTGGCATGTGTGCAGTTTGGCATAATGGTGTATTGTTGGTCCCATGAACGACGTTATTCTGCGTTGAACCTGGTTAGTTCTTAGAAGGGTGGTCATCTACACTGCCTTGATATGTAGCAAAGCCAACTCAGCTCTGCATCCATTTGAGGTCACTATATTGAGTACCACTACCAGCCTTAAGTGCAGCAATGTCACCTATGTAGCACTGCATCGCATATGGCATCAATGGCATTGTGAGTTCCCGTAGTGGTGAAGAATGATACTGAACAGTGAACTAGTATACTCCCATTATTTTATTATACGTACTTCACATAACACATTTATAAAAAAAAAACATTTATTTTGTGAATGTGTTTCATCATTTTCAGTTAGAATAGTATATAATCCAAACATCAAATTCTTATGATGCATAATGTGTTCTGTTGCATGGAGGTTGAAGCAGCTACAACATGGCTGGCAAAAGTAGGTTTTTAGGTGTTACATTTAAAAAAGTAGTCGTTTTCCAAGTTAGTCGGTGTCTTGCACGTCGTCAGTTGTTGCTTATTTATGTTCTTCATCGAATGTCGATTATATTTCTATGTAAACATGGCGTCCGATCCTGGTGGTTTGTTTATTTTTGATACGAAAACTTTTTACAATTATTATGTTAGTTAGTAGACATCAGATGATCCCACAACATGCCGAGAAGGGCGAGAAAGTTGAATGTAAAATGCGACCAGAATGCCAGTCGTCTCAGTACAAGATCCGGTACGTTTATTGCTGTTTATTTTGCTTTCGACTTTGGTGGGCGTGGCAGTTATTGCTGTGATTTTTTTTGCAAGCACATAGCATAGGAAAGTAAGCTATTGTAGGCGTAATTTGAATTTTTGTAGCTGTATGCAAAGCAGTATTTTAGTGTACATTAAAAAAGTTAATTTGGAACGTCGTATTCTCCATGTGATGTGATGATGATGTCGTGTTTAGTGTAGACATGTTTGTATTTCTACTTTATTTCCGTTCTGGTTCAAGTATTGGGCATCCTGCCACTTAATGTAGCAGCTAGTGAGACACACAAAAAGGTCAAAATATAAACATCTGTAAATATAATCAAATTTGAATTATATTTTGTAATATAGTAACATGACATACAGAGTAAATATGTACATGAAATAAAATATATGTGTAATAAAATATTAAGCAACTATGAAATGTAAGTTACCAGAAAATGTTATACTGATCTGTCCCATTTGGATCTGTTAACTCTAAATAAAAGTGTGAGTGAGACACACAATGATGCGATTGGTCATTGAGCTGTAGCAATGCACCGTCATTGGTTAATCAGCTAGGTGCTTCATTATTACGTAATGTGTTGCTGTATTCAGTTGCAGTTTTGGATAGTGATTGGTGGCAGTGTGTTCAGCTACAGTGTGATTGGTTAGATGCACAGGCTTATTAAATATTCACTAGACATCTTACATCCAATTAGAACCGCAGAAGCCTTTGAAGCCATCGATTGGCTAGCAGTTCTTCCCCAAGGAACATGGCCACCAGTCAAGTGACGTCATTTTGACATTATTTTGTTGAAGTCAACAGCCATCATCTTGCTGGTAACAGTAATTAAGCGTGTAAGGCAAGAAAACGATGGGCAACGCAACGTTGGTAAAGTTAGTTGCATATTTGCATATGTGCCTACAGGAATGAAAATGGGTATGAGTAGTGCGTTTGTCTTGCATACTACCATACGGCCCCTTTCACACTGGAAATTAATTTTGAGCACTTTTCACACTGGAAATAAACTTACGAAAGCAAACATCGACGATGCCTATGGACGACGCAGTCGACGCTTCATTCGATGTTTGAAACACTGGCCGACTGACCAATCAGAGCGCTCCATAAGTGAAATTTCTTCCGCGAAATTTCGCAAAATAGAACATGCAAAATTTATTTCTTTAGAAAGTTGACTCTTCACACTAGAAATTTTTCTTTCAAAAGGAACAAATTAACATAAATTTCGAAATTAATTTCGAAATTTATTTCTAATGTGAATGGGGCCTACTACAGTACTTTACACCATGCCCATCAAACAGTGAGATGCAAAAAAAAGATTTATATGACAAAATTTACACATCAGCGAAAAATAGATGTTGTGTGGAATACGAAAAACCTGCGTCCATTAACACTATTTGAGTAATACACGTTAGCGACGGCCATGTTCGATGGGGACTGGGGATCGTATGACGGCTTTAGTTTGGCTGACCAGCACGACGGCTATGGTTAGATGTGAGTTGAGAATATTTAATTTTCGTGGTAGGGTGCTGGTGTGGTTATCTGTCTGTAGTGAGGTGCAGACTTATATATGGTCTAGCTAATGCTACTGCCGCTCACTGTCCCTTGCTTCACAATGGTCTTGACTTACTAGCTGATTAAATTGTCTGTGGTTTGGACAGATTTTACAGTTTATGACTATGCTCACAGTGGCAAGATTGTCAACGCAAATATTCCACAATACAAAACGACATCATCTGCGTCATCTGGTCGACTGCAGAAGGCTGCTACCAATGCTTGGCAAAATGAAGGTCAGTAGTTTGATATAACATTGTGATCTCTGTTGTTACAGTGGGTCACTTTATCTTTCATTAAACTAAAGTCTAAAACTTTACTTTTAGACCAACACCCTGGTCTAAGACCTAATTAATGCAAAATGTGAAGTGATGCTAAACTTTGGTCTCAAACTAAAGTCTACAACTAAACTTTCCGCTTAGACTAAAGTTTGAGTCCAAAGTTTGGTCTCAGACCAAACTTAACCTGACCAGTTTGGTCTTAAACCAAACGACCATTTCAATAGGCAGTTATCACTAATCCCTTTGAGTTAAAACTAAATCACTTCAAGTTTTGCTTAAATAAGTAAAGAAACAGACGTCAGTGATGACGTCATATATAGCGGTTTAATTAATAATGGCATGGACCAAAAACACCAAGAATAAAAGAACAACATGCTAAATCAATAGATCAGTCAGTAGAATCGCTGAAAATTAAAATTTTTTATCACTTGTGGAGGGTCTGAAACCTCATCTTAAGAGTTCGGTCTATAACTAAAGTCTAAGACAAAAGTCGTAAAGTACAGTCTCAAACTTTAGTTTAAGACAAAAGTCTAATCTGAACTGGGTCTTAGCCGTAAAGCTTAAGCTTTGGTCTAAAACTAAAGTTTTAGACTTTAGTTTTAGTGAAAGATAAAGTGACCCAGTGCCATTACTTTCCATTTACTACCATAGAATTTTGAGCATAATCAGTGTGCTGGTTAGAGCACAGTTTTTTGTCACAGTACTGTTAACTGCAGACAGCAGCATGAAGTTGATTGTCACACAGCCCAGCTGTACTAGGCAGCAGTTATGTGTTACAGTGAAACAGCTGAGAGGTCAGTCGGTGCATTTTCATCCTCATCTCACATTATCAACTGCCGAGGTGGCTGAGGCAACTGACGATGAACATGACGAGATATCAGCAGGCAAGTGTCAGTAATCTGATGCTCATAGATCACAGACAGAGCTTGTCCTCTTGTGGGATTGCTGTTTATTTGTATGCATAATATGCCATGTTATATGCCTTCAGTGCTTTGATGCTGTTGGTTGGGCGGCAGGAAGGGAATCTGGCCTGTAGAAAATTTTAGTGATGGGGTGCTGGTGTGGTTTATCTGTCTGTAGTGAGGTGCAGACTTACATATGGTCCAGCTAATGCTACTGCCACTCACTGCTCCTTGCCTCAGTAGAATCCAGATTGGTTGTAACTTTCTCGTACCGGCTCACCCGGATAGTAACAGACAAATGGCTGTTAAATGAGTGTGTGTTGTATGTGATATAAAAACAAAACTGGCTTCAGTTTCTCTGTTGTAAAAGCTGCTGCTTTGAGATAAAAAATTTTCTCCGCAGATTTACTTTAGTGTACATGTACCAGACAAGAAGGCCAGTCATGCAGAAATGATGTGGTAGTTAAATAGTCACATTAGTGCCCACAGCAGTGGTCCATAGCCTAGCTGTACATTGGATTGAAGATTGACCTTTGGTTTGAGCGACGTTACATGTTGTATGTATTATGGAGGTACCAAGGCAGTACTGTTGTGCACTGCAGTCTATAGCTGCAGAAATAATCTTACCAGTATCATGTTCATTTCAGTCAGCATCTTGCCATGAATGTTAATGCTGGCTGATGTGTTAGAATTTGCAGATATAAATTTGATGTTTGTTTTCATGATGGCTGCATTTCTTGTCTAGGTTGATTCTGGGTTGACTACAGCTTTACTAAGATTACTGTGGACTTGAAACAATGCTCCATTTCATTGTCATCTACATCTGTGACAGTGATGGTCCAGTTCTTTAAAAATGATGTTAAATATTCACTGTCATCAGAAACTCTTGTAACACATTCAACTTGATATTAAGCCTAAAAACAGCTATCATGTTTACTGCATTCATAATGTATGTATACACTGTCATAGCAACAGCGCAGTCTGTGTTCATTGTTGCTTAGCTGTTTTTAGTGGCAGTATTTTTATTATAATTTTGGATGCATTTTCCAAGTACGTTGCCACTTTTTAATGTACACACATCATTATGTTCATGTTTCAGCAGACGTTGACATGATTCCAGCAAAGCCAGCATCGCAGCAGCAACGAGGAAGTAAGAAGTCATCTCGGCGGGTTGCCGGTGGTGATGGTGGCGGCGTGGTGTATCCTATTGACTTGTGGTTCCTCATTGGCAGCTACGTCGCTCCGGAGAACGTGTCGACGTTTGCATGTATATGTCACGGCACACATGTTGTAGCACACTCGGCAAGGTTCTGGCTCCGTCTCTATCGCAGGTCTGATGGCTCGTCACTTCTAGTTAGTTTACTTACTTGTTTATCGGCTTACTGCTAGAAGGAGCCACTAGTTGTGTCTTTGTATTACAAGCATCTTATCTCCACTGAATTCTGTTGGTTTTGCTGAAAATTTGATGGGTGATATATTCACTTATTTTGGACTTTTAATGAAATTTATAGTTTCAGTTTTCAATATTCTGGTGTCAGACTGGATGATTTATCAGTTATGCTTTGTATATATTTTTTACATTCACATTATGACATTGCTTGTATTACTTGCAATTATTTTATTGTTAAAATAATTTAAAAGAAAATAGATGATGTTGGATTAGTGTGAAATTTGGAAATGTCATGGAAAATCATCTGAACCTTAACTCTATAAACTATTGTAGCAATACACAGTAATTTTAAAGCTGTTAATGATGTAGGTTGATGGCTGTGAGTTTTGTGTGGACACATTAGTCGTCTGTCTTGTGTAGGTTTTGTCGTGGTTCCAACTCGTTGCCTGTGTCACTTCAGTCGACGTCGGTGGAACATCGTCCTCACGGCCTACGAACACGCGTCGTCAGAGCGCTGTTCCACGTCTACCGACCTCTGAGTGAACGACACTCGGCCCACACCGTGTCGGCCCATCACTGTGATCCTCACCGACTCACTGGTCTCCGGTGTATCATGGCATGGCAGGAACGCTCATCAAAACCCAACTGGAAGTTCTACTTCAAGTTTCGTCGCGGCTCTGGTCGACTTGGCTGCTGTCTGTCTGGCGGTGGCGGTGACAGTCTGCTATCACCGGCCGACGTGCTCTACAACCCAGACGAGCGATGTGTCCTGTTTGTGGTGACCACGCCACACTTCCTGCCGCTGCCTCTCGTCATGGGTCAAGTGCTCGTCAGAGCTGCAGTCACTGGCAGTATTTTCACACAGTCCCTCAAACTCACCTTCTCCTCCGAGTATATCACTCCTCGGCAATCAGACCTCACCTTCGCTCACTTTGATACATTCGTCTCGGCTTGCATTCTGGCCTGGTGGCATCCGCAGTATCCTCATAGACACTAGCCGTTACACTCACGTTCACTGGTCATCACAGCTGTTGACGTGCATAATTCACTGATGATTCAACTTTCCACTTGCTTATTCATTTATCTTAACATTTGATCATTGTTCATAGTTGTTCTACTGCTTTGCTTTACTGTTAATAATGAGCATAATTTGTTGCTGTAAAAAGTTTCAGAATAGAGCCATCAGACAAGGATTTTTTTATCATGCTGGTGATATCAATGGACTGCCATTGGGAATGTCTTGTTTATGTTACAATTGAAGCCACTGTGTTGTTCATGCTGTAAATTGTAAAATTTGAAATTGAAGAACAGGAAAAGAATGTGGGAAGAAGCAGTTAACAGAGGTTGATGAAGTCTGCATTTAAACGAGTAGATATAAATGTGTTGGGTAGTTTCTAGTGAATGCCGAGCTAATTATCCAACTGGAATGATGATGCTTGCTGGTAGGTAATTATTTACTTTTCAATCAGTATTATAGTGGCTTACTTCTATAGTATTTCTCACAATAAATAGGCCAATATATGTACTATACAACAGTAATAGCAAGTTGTTTAATTACTCTGCTATAAATTGTTGTACTGTATGTGAGGATATCTCAGAAACCACACCACAGAAATTATCCAAATTTTAGTGTTTGTGACAGTAGCTTAGATCTACTCTGGCAATGATACAGGATGTTACGTTCTTCCCGTTTTATGAATGTTGTCAAGTTTTTATGTTTTTTTTCATAATGGGTCCTATATGGCTTGCCATATTTATGCTTACAACTTGATAATGTTACTGTGGAAGTCTACTAGGAAGTCATAGTTTGCAAGTTATACGCAAGCATCAAAGTCTCAGAAATCTTGCTTTTGATCGGTGGATCCATGAATTGGTGATGGGCAGATGATCCCTCTCGTCTCTTTCCTCTTGTTTTATCGCTGCTTCATCTTCCCGGTCTTCTTACCATAGAGTGGCCCCTTAAATCCAGCTAGAGTGTCTCATGGAATGCTGTAAGCTTCCGCCGCCGGCCCGGGTGGAGTCTGGTCCCCAAACAATTTTCGTGCATTTTGATTTGTAAAAAAATCACTTCTGGTTGTAACAATTTGTTGAAAATAGTGCAAGACAGTATTTTCAAAAAGTACTGGGTTTGCAGTTGTTGCTTTACTGTACCACATTATGATATCAGTGACTGGCGCTATTTTTCTCAGGTAAAAAAGTTGCTGTATAAATTATGCTGGTGGGTGATGATCCAGTTCCGCGTTGCGTTACCGGTGTTTTGAACGTTTGACTTGGGCCGTTGTCTTACTGCATCTAGTCATGATGCAGTATTTTTACTCGGCGAGAAAAAAGTCAGCGTTGAAGCGACGTCGAGTAGACGACGCATTGGTTGAGTGTGACAATGCGAAGCAGTTGTGTGAATTTCACACTCAATTAACATCACGACTCTCTTATCACTCAGCCGTGCCAATCAGCGACTTAGCTGCGAGAACTTGGTTACACATGCTAGCTATGGTGCTGAGCCGAACTCGACCGACCGACTGACTGACTGACTGACTATGACAGCCAGCTGGCCGAATTGTTGCAGTTCAGACGACGTGTGTGAACAAAACGTGGCAGATGAGTGAAAATAATGCTAAAAAGCTATAAATAATCTATAACGAGGTTAACTATACCAGTCTAATACCAAGCCTGCCTAACATGATCACTGCAGAGCTATCATGACATATGGAGCACTGCGACGACAGTGAGATTTGGTGACGCAAACAAGAAAGCATTGTCGGTTTACTTTGCCGCGCTGAATTTTTATAGTTATAAAGTAAATCGATTTATAACGTTAGCTGTATGTTAGTGTGACTGAGGGATACACCAGCGTCAGGTTAGACGAATAAACAACCTATGTCGTTAACTGACAGGATCTCAAAAGTACTTGCAAAATATCCAAACTATCAATATGACGGCTCACATCGCCGTGAAGCACTGATCGTGTAATCGTATTCGACAGGTGGAACCCACATGTAGTCTACCTCCATCTAATACATGGCTTTTGGCCCTGCAGTCGAGTCAGCAGTTTAGACTGCATCTCGATTGGTTGAGCTGTTGTTGCAGGGCTCGCGGTCGTGAATGATCTACGGTACCGGTACACAAAACCACACACTACGTGCAGTATATAGGCCTATTTGTTGGCAATAACGTTCATTGATTGCATCATTCATAAATCTCGTCTACTAATAGCGATGCATCATTTAGCAGCACTGACTGCGGTGTGGGCGATCGAGCCATGTTGGCTAAACTGCGACAACGAGCGAGTGTCCCTCCCTAGACATTGTGATATTTTAGAGCAGTTATTTAAACGGCTATAGAGCGTCCAGAATGATAGGCTATTATCAGAGGCGGTTTACTGTGAGTGAGGAGATGAAACAGCAGTAGCGGCGCCAGGCCCGGGCTGCCGTGCTCAAGCCCCCCC
>Ga0209782_1000220_pt1 | contig 22591 bp, 17 predicted proteins | sample WorMetmaBAHAMAS1_FD_187390 | JGI IMG/M metagenome (GOLD analysis project Ga0209782, IMG submission 187390) | Marine gutless worms symbiont microbial communities from Max Planck institute for Marine Microbiology, Germany - Inanidrilus... | ecosystem: Host-associated > Annelida > Digestive system...
AGATCGGACAATTGGCTTCGGGGGCGACCACTAAAAAAAAAAAATAAATAAAGAAAAAACATCGGTAAAATATATAGCCCTTCCGGCAACTTTGCCGAGCGGGCTAAATAAAAAGTTGCAAGAGCTCGAGGCATAGCCAGGACTGGGAATGATGTACGTATAAATCGTTTCAAAGATGCATCTCTAAAAAAGTACATGAAAACCATCTCCACACACCGGTTTGGTGGTATATTTCCAAAAATGTTCTCCTGGGAGGACTGGGGGCTAGGTCCCTCTAAACAGTGAAAGAGCATACGTAAATCCTGCAGTTTTCTCTGAAGATTCTGGCATCTAGCTGACAAAATACATAAGATTAATATGCAGATGTGTGCATGCAGCTGTTTGCCAGCCCAGTAACTGTCTTGCATATAGTCACACGAGCCCGAGAGCCAGACATTACACCACGAAAATGTGAGGAAATATCTGACGATGACGAATCAGTCAACCTCCACACGGCCAACAGACTAACAAAACTGCATGGCTAGAACAAGCTAGTCATAATTTCAACTGTAAACTCATTCACAGCAAAAATTAACTCATGCATGCATGTCGTAATGAGTAGGGATGGAGAACAAAGTACACCGCAGATAGTACATATCAACATATGTCACGGCCAAAGTGGCACTCCCCAAATGATTCAGCATGTGGGACTAGCGAGTACAATAAAATATATTAATTACCAAATAATGATACAATATCTTGTGTCCAGATTTTGAATGGCTATGACCAGCTTTGAGCAAGTGGGATGCTAAAAATTGCTCGCTCACTTACTTACTTACATCCGCAGAACTGAAGTGGTCCTTGCAACAGTTTTGACTGTTAGGCCACTCAAAAAATGTCATTGATGATGATGATGATGATGATGATGAAGCAGCTCCTAACACACGCACATGGAGTCTGTGTGGCTCATACAAAGTATGCATCGAGCTGTGACATTTTGTCCTTGGGTCGACCTCGGCCGCGACCTCTGCCGCCTCGACCTCGACCTCTGCCACCGGCTCGGCCGCCGCGCCGCGCAATGTTGACCGGCCGTGACGGCTTGGCGTATTTCAGCTCAACGAGCGGTCGAAGACTCGCGTCACAGAATATACAGCCGACGTGCTCCAGCGCCTCGCCGGGCAGCGGAGACTTGTTCTAACAAACACAGACGCGTGAATGCTTACCGTCAGTGCTACACGACTAAGTGTGTCGGCGTTCCAGTGCTTTCGCATCGTTAGATCAGTTCCCAAACGGTTCTTTCTTTGGCAACAAGTGGAGGAAGAAACTGAGAGGAGCTGGCTAAACCCAGCTTCACACAGCATCCTGCAATGGAGATGGTAGTGCATTTGCAGTTGCACACGCAGATCTCAGAAGCACCAGCATTGAGACGAGTCAGACTCGTGATTAACAACAGCAAACTGATCAGACACGTCCAACGTAGAGTTGATTGATCAATTAAGTTTTAACGTCCCACTTGATACAAAATAGGTCATTTCGGGGACCCTCTTCCCAGCCAATGGGTGAGGTCAACTTCTACTAAGTCTAAAGGCTAAGCTGAACCAAACAGTCTTAACTTGGGAATTCTCTGTGTTAAATATGTATATTTTGGTCTAAGCCTTCAGACTTAGCCAAAATTGACCTCACCCAACAATGAGGCTAGTTAATGCAGAGTTGACGTTGGCTGGATCAAACATTGTACAAGAATGGAGGTACAGTAGCTGGAATCAGACAGTGGGAACGTGACGTCTGAGGAAATTACAGTACGATAATTTCCAGCAAATGGATTCTCTTGAGAGAATGTAGAGCGCTAGAAGAATTGGAGAAAGAAAACCAGCCGGCAACAGTCTAAAGACCTATTCACATCATCATGACAGATATGAAATGAAGAGACTAGCTCAGTTCAATTCAGTTCTGAGCACGTTCAGAACTATTTCAGATCAGTCGTCGAAATGTGAGCAGTTTGCACCTACTGAAAACTGCCAGTTAAATTCGATCCAAGACTAAAAGTGTATTCACATGGAAACTGGCTACCAGTGTGGTATAGCATACCTTGAACTGCACGTCAAGAATTGTCGACTGGCACTCGTCGCACGTGTCATCAGTCAGCGATATCTTTGTCGCATTTTCCAGCAACTTGATGATGACGTTACACCTTCAGTAACCATGGCAACGTCATCATCATCAGCAGCAGCAGCAATATTAGCACAACATACATTGTGTTTAATGGCCAAATGAAGCTGGGCTAGCCCATGTGCCTCTTGATTCTGAAAAGTGCTGACCAGTACAAAACTTTCGTGTGGGCAGATGTCCTGCCCGACACCGACGACGGAGAATCTTTCCTTGATTCATCTGCTAACTCCATAAGAATGGAAAGTCACAGTATGTGTGTGATGACTCTGACATCAACCACTCTACTGCACCATTAACGGCAAGTACACCAAAAAGGCGGTGACAAAGAAAAATGCAAGTGAGCACAAACTCGGTGGCCAAAATCAACTGAACTGAATATCTAAGTTCTAAGTTTCGAGGGAAATGATGGTTGTCTGAGTATTGGCATGCACAGATATGACTGCCACTGGCTTCCATGGTTCTTGCTATTCACGAGTCAACACAAGAAATTTTAACAGTGCGAAGACGTGCATGTACATTTTACAACTGATAAGAAAGACATAAACAACAACAGTGTAATCACCTGTCCAGTGCTAAATCAACTAAGTTTAAAGTTAAACACATTTTAGTACTGATGTTTTCAATCAGGCCAAAAACACTGCTTGTCACCGAAGTAGAGTTAATTTTATCCTGGGGCAGTTTCCACTGCCCAGTGGAAAGCTAAGATAAGCCTAGTGTGAAGCAGTGGTATATCATTATGTCGTGGGACCACGGTTCAACAATCTAACAGATGCCCTTGATGCACCACCATGGTCTGCTAGGCAAAGCATATACAATCACGCTGCAACTTGCAATCCAATTGTTCACACACCTTTCCAGGAAATTTTGTTGGTATTGCAATAATTGTTGCTTGGGGTCCTTGAGATTGAGTTAAGTGAACTGCCGGTGAACTCTACGTCGCTATGCCACCGGTATGAACATCGCATATAGGAGGAGGTGCAGCCGACCTGTTGCAGACGATGCGCCACTTTGGCGCCGACATGAGGTCGAGCACGAGCGTTCCCGAGTCGCATTCGACGCACGCCGACACTCCGATCATCGCGAGCGAGTTGGGACACGACGGGTGTGTGCATTCGTTGCAGCACATTCCCTTCTTCATCTCACGGAACGGCGGATGACTGTAGCAGTATGGGCATAGCGCAAAGCCCTGCAGCATAGCACACACGACACAAAGTGTCGGCAACGGGGACTGACTCGGAGGCAACAGTGACTGTGGCGAGGCCAACAGAACCCTTCTCATTGGCCAGCCAAACCGGCAGCGTGAATCAGCATGCGTGTAAGTAAAGTAAAGTAAACGCGTATAGCAGTTCGCAAACGCCTCGCTGCTACGGGAACTCACGTGCCATATTGGATCACACAGTATTACCTGCCACCCGGCAGAGGTGACATTCCCGCCTTTACCCCAGCCGGTTAAGGCTGGTACTCGATTTAGCGACCCCAGAGGGATGCAAGGCTGAGTTGACCCAGTTGGCTCGTGTCCCGTTGCGAGCAGGTGTGTACAGACACAGAGAGAGAAAGAGAGTTGTAAAATGTGACATGGAAGAGAGAGATTGATGTGTAGGCGGTGAGATGCAAAATACCGAGTTGTATACTGATGTACTTTCTGAGACATTCTTAACGTGCGTTGTATAATATATTATTATGTGATTCTTCTGCGTGGGGCTTCACCATCGACCTTTCTGGGGGAGCTTATTGCGCTCCCCAAACCCTAAGCTGGAATTCATGGAGCCCCTTCTCGGTGGGGAGGGGAGGGAGAGGAGTGACGGGATAGAGCGAAGGAGAAGGAAAAGTGAAGGAGTGGAACTTGGAAGGGCTGGACTCTCAAAATGTCTGGTAACGATCGGTGCCAGTGTGCATTTTCACCAAGATGAACGCAGTGACATGCATCTGGACGCAGACTACGCCAGCCGGTACCTTGCCACTGGTGCCCGTCGTACAGTAGAGCAGTTCGTAGTCGTCGAGTGGACAGCGCAGTTCTTTGTTGAGACGAATGTTGCAGTTCTGAGGCACGTTAAGCGTCTCGTCACAACTGGCGCAGTGCAGTCGGACCGGCTTTGCCATTATCAGCTTCATGTATCGGCGACACTTACCACATCTGCACACGAATACAACAAACAAAACAATGAACAGAATGCTGCCGGGTGATGCAGAACATTTTGCATGGACAAACAGACGTAATACATATACTTTGTTTGTTCAGTTTGTCGTATAAAATACGTCATGATACAGAAAACTTATTAACAAACCAATGAAAGCAAACTTAACAATAATACGGAGTTAAAGAAAGAAAATGACTATAAGGGTCAATCTGCTAAATATAAAAATTAGCATGCTAGGATTACCGAGAAATTGGACGGCCAGAAGATGCAAGGGGAGAAAAGGACACTTCGAAGAGTTCATCCATTGCTTGAACGTGTTCGACAAAGTATTTGAACTTGGCGGTGAAAGTGTCAATCGTGTGCGCAAGAACAGCGTTGAAGTCCGCCTTGCCGTGAGCTATCAGGTTCAACTGTTCCTCTACTGCAGCTCTCATTGTCGGCTTTACTAGATCCACATCAATCTACAACACAGTAGCATCAACACAATAAAAAAAACCCTGCATCAGTCGGCAAACAAAAAATAAACAATAAAAACAGCAGTCGTTAATAATAACAATAATACCACCAGTAATAATAATGTGCCGTAATGTATCACAAGCACTCATGACAAGGACACGCCATGGTTCATCTGATGAATGTCGACTAGGTGCCATGTGGCCGCCGCCACTCAGACCAAGCCAACCAACCGGGGCTGTGAGTTCACCGTTAAGCTGCCACCATCCACATCCACATCAGCCTTATTATTACTCAGCATGAAAGCTCACACTTACTGTCCCACGGAGGCTGAGTCGACCTAGGTACTGCAGGAAGGGTGCTGCAGCATCTGCCCAAGACTGCATATGGCAACAACTTTCACGATGAACGACACCACCGTCGGCGTGATTCGAACCTAGATTCTCTCATGCCATCACTATGCCACTGTGACCTGCTAGGTGTGTGGGTGTAAACAACTTGCCCAAGGTTCTTGCCCGATAGCATGGTGCGGCCAGGATTCAAATCCGCAACTGCTGAGTCGCAAGTTTCTAGTTTATTTTTTCGTTATTCTTGTGTTTCTTGCTCAGTGTGGTAGAATAAGCTGCCATCGAGTGCACCATAACCATTTCGTATCGGATCACATCACATTTGACGGCACCTTCTGGTATCCGTGAACAAGAACGACGCCGAGTGTGGTCGGCTTGAGTCGTCGACCGCCGGACACGGTGACGTAGTTGCGTTCACAGATGTTGTTGATGTGGACCGGGATGCTGGCGTCCGTGCCGATGCCGTGCTTCTCCATCAGTGAAATGAGCTCGGCCTCCGACAAGTAGTCCGGCGGACTCGTCTGCTTCTCCACAAGCTTAAGCTGCAGATTATATTATTACAAACAAAATACATAATTACCACATAACACCAAAATAATGTCTGCCTGTGCTTTGTCTGTGCGGATTTTTGAATGGCTATGACCTACTCCGTGGGGCAAGTGGAAGCTAAACTGTTAAGACTGCAGCATGTCCCCATAATTGAACCAGTTCTTAACATATGCACATGGAGGCAGTGTGGCTCTTACGAAGTATGCATCAAGCTGTGACAGTTTGTTCCCGGGTCGACCTAAATACAGGCAGCATCACATACACAAGAAATGAGCGCCAAATCTATTTTAAGTCAATATTGTATAAATCTGAAAAATTTCCTTTAAGCAATGTCAAAAAACAAAACAAAGTAAAGACAGCAAAAAATAAAGATGTCAAAAATCAACTCATACACAAGCGAGCGATAGCAAGCGCTACGAACAGAGTGAATGTGGCCTCAGCTGCATTCTGTAGTTTTGTTCCTAATATGCGCTAGCAGACCCAAAGATGTCGGTAATTTTAAATAGTTTTTAATAGTTTAATGTTAATAGCTTTTAACAGTAATTTAAATAGCAAAACAGTCAACATAGTCTGTAGAGTAAATGTAATGTGAGAGAGAGATCTGAGAAAGCATTTTGTGACATTTGGCATCTTTTACACGCCAGATGACCTTACAGAGATATCCAGCCAACAGCAATGAAATATTGAAAACTGTGTAACAAGCTCAGGACAGGGTTGAGGTGAAAATTCATGGCAGCTAAAGAGGAAAGACAAAAAAATGTTACAGAAAAAAAACTATTACACAAAAGAGATGCAATGCTACAACTGGTGTAGAATCACTAAGACCGTCAGTATGCAAAGCTAAGCTATATATCACGAGATAACACTACAGCAGTACCACTATACTTGACATACTTCTTTAACACTGCAGACTTGTTCAGCCCTGATGGCCGACGGTAGATCTTCTTCGGGTGGAATAGCTTGCCAAGACATAACGGCCGTGTATCCGGGGTCGACAACAGTCTTACCTGTGCAGAAGAACACCTCTCTGCCGACTTCAAACACAACTGTCGTCAACAGGTACCGACAGTCGCAACTTACCTGTCCAGCAACATAAACCACACTTTGCCTAATTGTATGTACTTACTTCCTATTTGTGGCTTGATCTACAACCTGGCTTCAACGTCCCTTGCTCACCACGTGTGGTGTGCAAGGGATGTTCAAGCCACTTTTGACTTCTGAAGCCACTTTTGCAAGGGATGTTGAATCACTTTTGCACCAGCCAGAGTCTTCATCCTGCAATCTTCACAAGTGTGGCCTTGCGTCCTCTGACAAGTGCGAATGTAGGATGTTCCAGACAATATCGTATATGGTAACTGATTGCTCATTGACTATCTGCAAAGGCTCCATCTTGCCTTGATGACACAATAGACTGGTTGGATTGAATAGCGATGAAAGCACACGTTAGATAGACAGTGGTTTGACGAAGCTACTACAGTTGCATTGGAAAGATGCCATAAAGGAAGCGATGCCCATTCCATGCTAAGATCAGTGCTGGAGCTGAATGTCTACAAATGACTGCATAGTTTGAAGTATGGATTGCTGAAAGCAGTTTTTTTTTCAGGACAGATGCCCAACTGATTTAAAAAATAACAGTTTTAAAACAGTAATTTCTACGTTATCTACATTTCACTGCATCATACTTGATTAACTTTGCTGCCTGGTTTAAACAACTGATCGACTGATTAACGGATATTATTTAATCAACATAAGCAGAAAAACATACAGGACATAAAGAAAGACGACGACACTAACGGTGGCAATGAAGTGGCGAGTGATGTAGTCATACAAGCGCCAAGCCTCGTGCCCTAACTCCGCCTCACTCGCCGCCCTCATCGGCGTTATCGGAGGATGGTCGCCAGCGTCGTGACCCTTCTTCGGCCTCTGTATACCCGCCTGCAGAATACTGGCGACCTCCTGACCCCAGTCGGGATTTCCAACCTGCTGCTTCAGTACACTTCTGTCACACACACACACATACATTCACTAAATAGCTATGCATAAGGATATTATTTGAATAATACAAATAACAATGATACAATTTATATAGTGTGAATGTAGCAGCATGTCGGAATTGCCATAAAGGCGCCAAACAATGTCCTCTATTGACAAGTTCTATGAATCTCTATCCATCAAACTACGGTAGCAGCCAAGAACATGTATCTTTAATCACTAATGTTTTTTTGTTGTTTAATGATATGCATTCATCGTCCAGTTCAATTACAAACAGTATATAAATTCTTGGCTGCATTCTGATGTTTTTCTCTTACATTTCGGCACATGTACTCTGTACAGGCACTTATTATTTTCCACTTTAATTCTTGGCTCAATTCTCGGCAAAAAAATGTCACATTTTACGAGGATAAACAAAGCTGACAATTTCACACTGCAAAATGAGTATTGAAAGATCAACTATTTAATCTTTTGCCACAGACTGAACTTGATGGTATGGATATCACACGGGTAGCAACAACGAGGAGACTATCACATCTTCCAGCACCAGATGCCATCGTGTGTGCAGTAATGATCCAACAAAACCTGCCAGTTCTAAGTTGGGGTAATGGCTAACCCAGGTTGTCTTGTATAACAGGCATAAAATAGTTGTGTGTGCATATGTTTACTTTGAAAATGTAGACCATAATTAGTCATGACTACTAAACAAAAAAATGTGTTTCACAGTGCCACCAGCATCTGCAGCATTTACAATGCTTAGCAAAATAATGTGTTGTCAATTTGTACATAAATTCTTCAAAAGTTCAAACGGTCAACTCTGCCACACTTTTGCACGTCTGAAGAGTAGAGACGGTGAAAGATACCGAAGATCAAAGTTCTCTGGGTAGCTGGTGGTCTCGGTGCGTGGGTAGCTGATATATCCCTGGGTGTAGAGTCTTTCAGCCAACTGCATTGCATGCTGAGGTCCAATACCTTCATAGCACAATGCAACATTCCACGGTAACAGCTTCATTGTTGGCTTCTGACCTAATGTAAGGTAAGGTAAGGAAGCGTATAGCAGTTTGTGCTACAAGCACCGCACCGCTACGGGAACTCACATGCCATATGGGATCACACAGTGTTACCTGCCACCCGGCAGAGGTGACATTCCCGCCTTTACCCCAACCAATTAAGGCTGGTACTCGATTAGCGACCCCAGAGGGATGCAAGGCTGAGTTGACCTAGTTGGCTTGGTTACATATCAAGGTGGTATACCTCGTACACATACACATACCTGTAGCTTTCTTCAACATTTCAATTAGGACTTGAAGCAACAGCTAACGTCTACTATATCTACTGCATGTCTACAACTTGCTGTAATATGTCTAAAAGTTTTCAATTTATTAAAAAAATTTTCAATATCGAGAAATTGCCACTCTTCACATCAGATGCAAAGTATTCGCATTCAAAACCGGAGACTTAGCACCGCACCAAGTCCAGAACTGGCTACTCTCAACATCTCTACGGTGTTCAGTGCCTGTGGTCGTGGCTTTGTCTTCTCTTTCCTCTGAACATCTGTTATCCTGCTCAAAAACCAAACAAACATATAAGACAAAGCACCATGATACGTATAATTACAGCAAATATAATGGACTATAATACAAATGCTGCATTACCCATCTGAAACAACAACAGGTATACGTGTATAGAAACGGGTATATCAGGTTTTACAAAAAAACCTAAAGCCTCGTTTACATTGCAATAACCGAACTGAACTGAATTGCATGCATTTTTTCAGCAAAAGTGAAAAATGAACTTACAGTAATGGAATTGTTGCCGACTACATATATAATACTGATATAGATGTATGACTGCAAAAACTTCACGGTTAAAATCTGTGTGCAACTAAAATGATGGTGAATAAATCCAACAAAGAAAATACCAAAAATTAAAAAAGCATCTTTAGAATGATTAGATTAACACACCAAAATACGTAATACCTGACTGAGTCGTATTGTTTCAGTAACATGAGAAACACCTGGGCTACTTCTTTGTCAAAGACACGATCACGATTCCAGTCCAGCAGCAGTGTTTTGCCGTCTGGATGACAGACCTTCATGTAGACCAACACAAAACACAATTACAAGATTACTACGGTGGTCTAGTGGGAAGAATAATTTAGAATGCAATATTGTAGACTTTACTAACATTAAGCGCTTTAAGATAGCCTTATTGTCTTGTGATTTAAGTAAATACACTCGTTTTTTAAATTTTGAAGTTAAAACTACTTTTCCTTTAAATGTCCATTGTTTTATTGGTTGCATACTATTGAATATTGTGTCATGTTGCATGTAAGCGGCCACAACTGGCCCTCTGCTGTTATTTTAAATAAAAAAACATGCTTGTCTGTGGGATGTGAGATTCAACAGTCAAATCTTACCACGACAGCGGTTCTATCACAACAACCACTGCAATATACTGCCTTGGGCATGGACTGCACACCCTTACTTCAGTGCATAGGTCGACCTGGCTTTCTATTCTATGGGAGATGGCAACATGAATGTCAGAGTTTTTGACAAGAGTAATAACAGCAAATGGGGATAATGGGTGTGAATGGCAGCAGATACAGGCATACTTACAGCAAAGTTAGTTGGTTTAGTAGGAAGAGTTTGCAGGCATCTAACTGGGTAATTCTCGTAATGGCTATAGCTGCAAGGACAGAACCACAAACAGTAGCAAAAAAAAGTTATCACTTTCGCATGATATTAATGCTTGATCATAAGCTAAATTTGCAACTGGCAATAGCCATATAAACAAAAATTGATCAAGGCCAAAACAGGAGCATTTAGCCTATAAGGGGCCATGTTTATTCTGGTTGCAAAGCAGCCAAACTGACCGGTACATAGTGCCATAAAAACCTGATCAAACTGTCAACAACAGTCACAGAAACCCAGCTGATACAATGATAACTAAATAAACGAAGAAACTTTGTATCTTTCAGGATGATGCCGTATCAACAGATTAGCAAATTTAAAGCTAGCTGATGTGAAATCATAATTTTACGATTTGCGAGAGCATCTGTATGATGATTCTCAGGACCCCGATCTGCAACAAAGGTCACGAACTGGGTGCCCGTGGGGACAAGATGAAACCGCCTCAGAACAGGATAGCCTGGCCACCATGGCTGGACGTAAAATAAGGCCACCTCAAGATGTAAGATCCAGTACGGCTCCGGTTTGAAAGATTGAATTCTGTCATGTCGTTCAACGCAGAAGCCTAGAGTCGGAGTCTGGCACGGCCCGAAAGAGATGAGCAGACTGTCCAGGTCGCCATATTTACCCTGCAACACGCATACAAATAATGAATCCACATCATACTGATTGTTACTAAACAGCTACATTAGTTACATCAATTTTAATAAATGTTTTTCTCACAAACACCGCACATGCAAGTGACTGTCAGCTGTCATGCAACTGCACATGCTACATAAACATGCTCACGTTTCGTTCTCAACTGATATTCATTTCTCAAGTTACTTCTTTACAAAGTGAACACCTACTGGTTGATTGGATGACACGAGTACCAGCACAGCGCTATACAAATATGTTTATCATTTTTACTATTAAATAGACAGTGTTTATTAACACTGAATAGAACTCACAGTACTAACAACCGGCAGGGATATTCACGTCCCAGCCTAATACTTTCTTGATTCACCAACCTACAACGTTGCTCTCGTTATAAAGCTTTCCAACAAAGAATAAAGTTGGTTTACCTGTCAACTCACTAGTGCAGTACACATCAAACATGCAGGCCACACCGTCTGTATCGGGTGGCACAACTAACAAGCAATTTGCCACTGTCATAAATGTCACGTAGTCTGTCAAGATGCTATGCAAATTATCCCATAACATTCTCTTCCAAAGCAAGTAAAGGAAGAATGCAGACATTAAGATGGCTAACACATATGGAATGGAAAATTGGTAATTTAAATGAAAGTGGCCGCAATATAAAGACTTAAAAATAGAACAAACCTGAAAGTATTTAGTCTGAAATCTGGTGAATGCACAACCGATACGTAGGTCAAGCTCCTGTCGAGCATCGACAGACATTGCCTCGTTCCTGTTGGGCACACCGAGCATCTCAAATGCCTTCTGAATATCGGTCTCTGTAATCGCACTGAACTTAGCTCGAAATACCACCTACGTGTCATCATGCCAAATAAATAGTACAAAACTTATCACTAATGTACAGTTAGCCACATAATAATGAATAATTAACTCTGCAACATAATATGACATAATACAATACAATTAAATATTTATAACGTGCTCAAAATTTGATACATAAATCGGTTCAATCTACCACATTTTGCCAGAAAGAAAAAGATACTAAAGTATAAACCATAAGAACCTCTGAGCTGCTGCAAAACCAGCAAAATAAAATCACCTTCTAACAACTTAAATACTGTCACTTTGCACGGCATGCAATTCTGCTAGTAAAAAGAAACTAAAAAGCAAAAAAACACTACAGCTCAGAATTAATAATATATTGAACAGGGGCCTATCATATAACACTGATGTTTGTTTACAAATTATAACCTGCAATATATATTATTGCACTTTACCGAATGGTTTTGTGTAAACAGCAAAAGAAATTTAATGTTACTTGCCAAACATTATAAAATTTACATAGCTAAACCTTCAGTTTTTCTACAAACTCCAAGATGATGTGTAAATTTTACGAAATACAACAATGTTAACGGCACACATAATGTAACGAAAATGATCATTTACCAATAATAAAAAATATCACAACAGACATTTAAAATGTTAACTGTAATTAGTGGTATAACTTATTAAGTTTATGCAATTAGATTTTAAAACTTTAACAACAACTATATGCTACGAAAAAACATAATAAAGTAAACAATGCCAATATTTCATGTACAACATTAAAATGTCAACGAGGTCTTCCAGATGCTATCGGAACTTTAGTCAAGTGCAGGGTATCCACAAGTTTTACAGATAATTTGATGGTTACAGTGCCGAAAAAGCTCAGAACAATGTAGCACTAGTTGGCTGAGCACTGGACAATCCAAAAACTAGCTACAATAATTTCTTAGTCAATTTCACATAACGATTTCATTCCACTCATTCCACTAACAAAAGCTGTAAACATTCAATATTCCAACTCCGTTGAAATTAATCACAACCTAATGACCATGTTACTACATCTGTAACAATGGCCACACATTGCAGTAGCTACTGCTGCAACACAGCCTAAAAATACCATATTAAGTACTACTGCACAACATTCTCTTCTGATCAAAAAATAATACTGAGCATTCATAACAAAACCTGGTGGCCAGAATACGATCGATTCATGACCGGATGAACGGCGTCTAGAACTTCAAAACAGATGTTTTCACCTTCTTTATCACAATCCAACCAAAGGACAACAATGTCACATCCTTTAGCCTGCAATGTACATGTTCATTTCACATTCCACAGTCACATGTATACAAAACATGCATACTATACTACCATAAAAATAAATTTCACAAATTATTAATAAATATATATTATGAGTTTTAAAGAATTAACTTGTTACCTCTTTTTCGAGATATGCAACCATGCGCAAATTTGGCGAGGCTTCCTTCTTCTGTGTTGGTGCACTGAAGAGTTCGGCCTGTAAATAAACTAAAAGTTACTCAAATTCACAAGCAGAACATTTGGCATAATTTCTAAAACTCCAGTGTTTACATTTTGATTTTGGGAGCCATGCAATCATCACATGATCTGCTGCCATGTAACTAGAAATGAAGTTATTGTGATCTGGACAGAGGTTACTACTTCACTAGTAAAGACATAATGTAGCCATAAATTTGGACATTCTGTGCGACATACAATCTCTGTAAGCATGCATTCACTCCAATCCTATCCATGGCAGATCATAAGTCAGTGATCAGTGTTCACTGATCATCCAGCAGTTGCAGTAGTGCCTGATCAACGGAGCTCACGAATGCATCCACCGCAGTTTAGTTTCCATGCAAAATAAATGACCGAATTGTTCATGCATGTAGTGAAATGCCACACTCCTGTTATGTAAACAATGGGCAATGTATCACAAATTTCTAAAATGATAACGGATTTTTGGAATCAAAAACAATAATGATAAGAAATGTCGAATTGTTGATAATCGAAAAACCAATTATTGTTTTTCTATCATAATCACATCAGATTACAGTGACTAAGAGTATTTCCATGGTATAATAGTTTAAACGCCTACATCGTATACACTCCAGTAAAATCACTTAAGATCAAGTGTCAATGAGTCCATGCCTCATAAAAACTGGCACTTAACATAAACTCAACTTACGGGATCGACTTTATCCCAGTTGTTGTACTTGCCAAGGAAGTCTAGACTCATAACATGGCCGCAGACTGACGTAAACTTGAACTTCATGGTCTCTCCAGTTTGTGGAAACCGGGTAACGAATTCGTGGACAGAACAAGCACCGTTGAAGCCCTTTCTAGACGTGATCTGTCCACCTCTTGCTAATATCTTCGACAATGACTGAGCAAGAGACGGCTTCTCGGCAACCATCAAGACAGTTTTCATTTTCATATATCAAAAATATTTCCTTAACTACACAACAGTTATTTATTATTATTATTTATCGTTCTAATTTTTGTTTACAAAACTCAGCGAAGAACATTTAATAATTAACGTCGGTTGTAGTGAGGCTTAAATTCTATAATTTATGTTGAAAATGAAATTATATTCAAGACTTAAAATCGAAAACACATATTGTTTGTAAGATATTATTATTAAAGTAATGTTAGTTAGTACTGCCGTGTCGAACTCACCTAAGTAACCTGTGTGCTACATTTAGAAGTGTGTTTTTAGTATCATTTATGGATGTATGTCTTTCTCATGTTCTTAGGCTATGGGCAGTTATTGGTGCTCGATTAGAGCCTTTCTGTCCAGCTCGTCTCTAGTTGATATCAGTGAATTTGCACTGTATGTATTGTATTGAGTGAAATAAAATACGAATACGAATCTGTATGCAAAACCAACGATAGCATGCCTATATAGACCAGGGCTGCAAAAAACTTACGTTCATTTTTTACGTTTTTAGGTTTTTGTGCAAAGAACGGACACGAAAGTACGATCTAAAAGCACGTAAAACATCCCATACTGTCATACGTGACGTCCCCTTCTCTGTTTCACGGACTACAACATGAACAACTGCAGGCATTATCTTTAACTGGTTGTAAGGACGGACCCAAATTTTACGCAGCTGAGGCAATGCTGGAGGCTACGAAAGACATGCGACGTTAGCGACGACGTCGCCAATCTGTGACGGCGGGACACAGTATTTGAATTTCGAAGTCCCGGGCCAATCCAGATCATTATCCAAAATGACGCCAGTAAATCACCCCGACGCCTCGCCCTGCGTGGTCGCCACATCTAGCCCATATCTCCACATGCTCTATGTTTATTGGCCACCCGGCGGTGGATCGACTCGGCCTCGCGAGACTCGGCCTCGCGAGAGGACACGGATGCTGACCAGGCTAGCGAGTCCAGCTACCGGCTGTGAGAAATCTGTAAAGTGTGACTGTGCGAATGCTTGTGAGAATGAGACTTGAGCCTGGTGTCGCGAGGGATAAGATCAACCTTGGCGGCAAATAAAGGCAGACTAGAACTGCTGACCCTCAATGCATTCTTCGTAGTCATTTACTTACACGGCACCACACACACGGCCAGATCCACACCGATGGCACTTCACCACCGAGAGAGTGGGAACAACCCGGTGCCAACTTCGGTGGAGAACACTTCAGATCTCCACCTGACGTCTGCGCATGGACACTTCGACCGACAGTCACGTTGACTTCATTCTGTAAGTGGACGAGAAACCGCTGGATCTCGACAAACCTCGATTTAAAAAAACCCAATTCTACAGCCCTGGGCTAGACTAAACAGTGAATGAAAACTTCATTTTTCCATCCCAGACCTCTGACAAATAAAAAGGGTACCCCCACAGTCCATCCATTGCCCCCCTCCAAACCAAGCCTTTTTGGTCTGCTCATGGCATCCATGCATCCCCCAGAATTCCAGCCAGATCTACACCACTGCACCAATGGTCTGGATACAAGTATTCTGACATTATAAATACATTTTCTTTTCTCTCACTATTATTCTTGCAGCTGAAAATAACATACTATTTGCACTGGTCATTTTATTGTCAGAGTAATTACTTAGAATCTTTCAATCAAAAAAAAACAATCACCAGTTTATTATAACCTTATTTGCTAGAGGCAGCCAGCAACAGTGCAACCTCTAACACCAGCTGTGAACTTACAACCTTGATCATCCAACTTGCCCTATACGGGGCCAAGGAGAGCTAGTATGCCAAATACCTTGGTCAATGTCTTCAAAGGTAATCTGGTTTGAAAGTTATCATCAGGCCACAAGAAAGAGAGAGAGAGAGAGAGAGAGAGAGAGAGAGAGATGACTGAAACACACATACATGCACTCACATACAGTGCAGCGACTGCACTATCCAATCACAAAAGTGTTTAGAAAAAATGAAAACAGAACATTGCGCATTTTACATGTAATACTGCATATTTGAACACTGAACAAACAGCAGACCACTTTTTATGAAATAAAATAAAATACAAAAATTCAATAACCTCCAATCCAAACATATTTACATGTATGAATAAACTAGAAAGCATGTGCTTATTTTCAACTGGTGAAGTCCGTCGCCTATAGACGACACAACTGTTATATTTATTTATTTACGGGCAGTCTCCCATACTGCCATTGCTTTGTTTACATTGTGCACAATGATTGATTTGTCACATTCTAGGGTGGGAACTCCAAAAATTCGACTTATAACCCTGAAATTCCAACTCGGTCGAGAGTTTTGTACAATGCACCTATCCACCATGTTTCATCTTCCTGTATCTAATTGTTGTGAAGTTATCGTGCTAACAAATAAACAAAGAGATTCAGGGATCGAAAACCTCCTCTTGCTCTGCTATGCTACTATGCTACTCCAGTGAAGAAACACTGTTCTATAATGAATAATACACTGTTTAAAAGCTATATCTTCTCAAAGGCTGCAAATGACGCAGTCAATATTCTGAGTCAGAACACCGTAAGCACTGGTCAAAAAGTGCTCAAATAAATACAATCATGGAGGACACAAGTTTCATGGCACATCTAATGCATAACAGTGGTGTACCCTACCCAGAAGGGAGGTTAATAAAGGCAGGGGCACACTATGGTCCCCAAACCTGTGACACAAACTTTTTAAATGTTTTCAAAACTTTTGAGAAAGTCTATGTATATAATAATTACACCATTATATAGTCACATATCAGTTATTTTAAATTTAAAATAAGGAATATGTAAGTATGTACCTACATATTTACATATACATTTGCAAATACACATACATTCTTACATATCAGCGAATCGTGACTTTGATTTTTTGCACATTTACAGTCAATAAATCGGAACTCAGCAAAGCCGCCCCAACGAAAATCTTTGGTACGCTATTGATGCATACATGGCATTTACTTGCTAACAGACATCATAGTGGACGGGAGGTAAAGCAACGTAAACCTCTTCAGATGGTTTCTCGGCCATGCAGTGGGACAACTCTACACCAGAGGCGATTCTATGGGGGGACCAGAGGCACCATCCTCCTCCCCACAGTCAGAGGTCTGGCCCCAAACGAAATTTCTGTGCACGTGGGACGAAAATTTAGTGATTATATGTTCATTTTATGTCAAATACTGCATACTTGAACACATAACCAACAAAACTTTGCAGTGACTCGTCCTGAAAAATGGCCACGAAGGTTAGGTGCTAGTAAGTAACACCCGTGCTCTACTGTGGCGCAGCTGTATGTCACTACTGTGCCACTGACATCCAGTTCCAGCTGCTGGGTTCCAACTCCAGCTGCTGCGCGTGCGTCTGAAGGTGCAACTGAAGACTGGCGACGCCGCTCAACTTCTTGCGGCACAAGATGCAGTCGTGCAGCTTGTGAGCGGTGACGGCGCCGGCGCGCGGCAGCGGGCGCGCGGCGCCGTCACCGTGCACGGCGCGCACGTGCGCGTGCATGTTGTTGGCACGGCTGAACGGACGCGAGCAGACCGGACAGGCGAACGGCCGGAGTCCGGTGTGCGTGAACCGGTGCCGGCGAAGGCTCGACGCCGTGCGGAACGCCTTGTCGCAGAGCTCGCACGCGAACGGCAGCTCGGCCGTGTGTCCGGCGGCGTGCAGGCGGAGGTGGAAGAGCAGTTTGAACGACTTGCCGCACGTCTCGCAGACGTACGGCCGCTCGCCGGTGTGGACCCTCATGTGACGCGCCAGCGTGCCGGTCTTGCGGAACGGGCGCGCGCAGACGTGGCACGTGTAGCGCATCTCGCCCGTGTGACGCTGCATGTGCGCGTGCAGGTCCGGCAGACGCCGGAACGTCCGCCAACACTCGGCGCACGTCAGTCGACGCTGCGGCGGACTTGTCGTGCGTCTCTTCTGACCAGCTGCCCGGCGTGCCGGCGACGCAACGGACGGCTCGTCGTGAAGACCTAGAGTACAATGACCGTCAACACGTCCGTCAAATGCCGCTGCAGACGCCGACGAGACACGATCAGACGACAAAATCTCTGTCACGCTGCGAGGTTCTGGTATCGAGTGAGCAAACGACCGCTCGTAATCATCCGAGTCTTTCATCTGGGACTCGGAAGCACAAGCCGATCGAGGAACAACCTTCTGCTGGAAGCCAGCATGGTCATCTCTAACAAAATTATCTAAATGGCTCACTGAAAGCGACGCATCTGCACTGACGTCGGCCTTAATTTCACCTCCACTGCCCCCCTGAAGCAGGCACTGTAATGCAGTGGCACCTCCATTTACCAGATTAAAGTCATTATTCGAATCACACCGCTCAGAGTTAACCACTTTCGTACACTTTACTGAAGTATGCACCGCCTTTCCACTGTCTGTTACATGTTTCCCAATGTGTCTCTTCACAAGTCCCCGCGACGAAAAACTTTTGTGGCAGATTCGACACTGATAGACACACGTGGCATGTACAGATCTACTATGGTTGACAAGCTGGGTAACGTGCGGAAATGCCCGGCGGCCGCAGACTGAACGTGCGAAGGCTGCTGACTGAGTTGCAGCCGTATGTCTGGAAGAGCTGTGCCAGCCGTCAAACGTTCCACGGCAAGTGCTACCTGTAGATGACACCGTCTTTCTCGGACACTGCATCAGCCAATGGCGACGAAGAACGGCGGACGAGTTAAAGCTGTGTCCACATTCGTTGCACATGGCACAGTCTTTGTGGCGGAGACGGTGGCGTCGCAGTGCCGCTGCGGTGAACAACCGCTGAGAACAAACGTCGCACACATACACCCGCAGCTCTTCGGTTACTGGTGAGTTCATGTCTGAAGTTGCTCCTGGTGAATTTAATGAAGAAGACACTGTTATCATCTCAACATTATCAGCTGTCTGACAGTCGTAAACTACTGCAGTGCCATCAAACGAACCATCAATGTCAACGTTGTTGTTCGCAGCGGGACGCACAGAGATACACCTTTCCATCTCCGACTGCTGGCGACAGCCTTACATGCACAACCATAAATTTTATTCCACAACAAACAACAACTGTTTCACGTCAGTGATAAGGTCAATCCATTTATAACTTTACGTAAACTTATGGCATAAATTAGACAGTATATGCCATAGTGTCTGTCTGTCTGTCATAATTGGTGTTATATTGAAAAGGCTAAATGCAGTGTCACACAAACTGGATACAGGCAATACTGCCTAGTGCAATTTCAGATATGATAATCGATTTTTGAAATCAAAAATAAAAATGATAAATAATATCGAGAATCAAACAAACATATATAGTTTTACACCCCTATTCCAACACTTTAAACATAATTTTAATTAAAAAATTTATAATATAAAAAATAAGGCAGAATTACACAGTTTCACATATGCAATATGTGAATAAAATATTCAAGAAAACTTGCAAGTATCCCAAACCTATGACATACATCCAATGCCAATAATAAAATGTCCAGTTAACTTTTTTAAATTCAAATTTGAATTTTCTTCAGTGTTCAAATTATGTTAAACTCAGATTTAGAGTGTGGCCATATGGTTCATTTTTCATAAATGTTTATAGATTAGCAAAACAAAACTGAAAAAAATCATTCTTAAGATTTCCACAGTATTAACAATATGAATTACACGCATGGCAACATAAGCCAATAATAACCTGTGACAAGCTGGCATCTTTCATTAGAATTACTCTGTAGATGTTGGTCCTGCAGGCAGCTACATACACAGACATCACCTTCACATCTATCACAGGAGAAAATACAGGATTTGGGAAAAAGGGTTTGTCTCAGAGCTTGTGGTAAACAAGTCCCACATTAGTTTCCAATGGCAAAATCCCAGAGTGGCATCTCAGGACAAACTACCTGGAAGCTGATGATCTGCAAACTGTATTTTAAAACATATTCTACAAACTTAATAAACAGCTAAATCTTGATTTTAACATTGACGTCATGTATACCGGTATATGTTAATAATATCATCTGCTCTCAGTAATAACTCGCAAAAATGTAGGTTTCTAGCACCGATTAGACAGGTGACAATAACTACAGAGATGTATGTAGGGACTAACCTTGATCTGAAATAATGATGACAAAGCTGTCAGTAAAAGCTCACTACAGAACATCTACAAAAGCAGTTACTAATGTCTGTGAAGAGCTTTTCACGTTTACGAAACAACAAATCATGTTATTACTAAAGTGACTGACTGACTGAGTTATGGTTTAATGTCCTACTCAATACACTTTGGAGACAATCTTCCCAGCCAATCTCTTGGCCAGCATTGAGAAAAATCATCATTAAAGTGAAAATTCCATTTCTCAGTTTAACTTACAGTTAGTAATACTCAGAACTAGCTTAACTACATTTAGTAGATTTTATCATAACATCAACGATCATCTTACCTGGTACCTTTGTCACTAATTATCCAGCTGACACCCAGCTGCTCACAAATCTGGACTACAGACTCGGTATTCAGTACAGAACTAAAAGCGTCAAGTGGAACTGTATAACCACAATAGATACAGTCTAGTATTGTCTCCATCAGCTGGCCATCGAGTCCGTCCAGCTGAAGCTGATAATTCATACAGCTGTCTGCAGTGCAACTTTGAAATGCAGCATAGAATACTGGGCTAGCAGCAGCTAGCACAATGCTGTGAGTAAGTAGCTGCCGATCAGACGTAACAATCACAGTGTCACAGAATGTGCCCGAGTCTCGTAAATGCACAAGGCTGCCAGACAACCGCTTCATGTAAGCATTACTTTCAGTTTCCATAGTTGTAGCTAATGCACAAACAACAGGACTTCAATGTGCAAAAAATTAAAACTATGCACAAGTAAAACTGGTCTTTTGCAGCTTTCAAAATAAAAATATACCTGCAACAGCATGAGATGTAATAATGAAGTTGACTGATGTTATTCAATTTATGTTATCATTATGTGTGCAACCTGGTTTAAAATTTTAAATTTAGATTTATGCAAAAGATAGTCACATATTATTTCCTGCACCAACACAGAGACCTTTGCATCTGTTAAAAAAACAGAAGCATTCTCTATATGTGTTTTCTACTTTGTAAATAGCATTTCACTGCATGACTAAAAAACTTTTATAATTCTCGTACATGGTGTCTGTAGTTCCATTCATCACTACATTAAACAAAGCTAACTTTCAACGTTATTTTGATGTTCTTTCAATTTTTATTTCATTTATATATGAACCTATCACAAATTTATTCTAGTTTAAATACATTTTCTATTGCCTAATTTCTTTAATATTTAATCAACTTTTACATGATATATTTTCACTTCACCTTTTCACCTTTCACTTCATGCTGAAGTCTTATTCATGGAGACAAAACCAGATTATAATTCGGGTTAGGGCTAGAATTATATTAGTAGGCCAATGTCAAATTTGGCTTCTACTTCACTACTGATGTGGTTTTGACTCCATGAATAAGACTTCACCTACTTTCACTGGTTCACATTTTACTTTTCTATGTCTTTCGGAGATATACTGTTAACTTCAGTATGTTAACTTCATACAGTATGATCACAGTGTCTGCATGATTTGGCTATGCAGTCGTAAAAAGTTAAAAATGCCATGGCAGACAATGATCGAGAGCTAATTATCACTGGACAGTTGTAATTATCACGGTCCGTAGTGGTCCAGACCACAGCCCCTGCACTCGCCAGCAGACAAGTAGCTGCTGTACGTACAAACAAATATGGCTGCCAATATAAGATGCACATTTATAGAACAAATTTATTCTATATTTTTATTGTATTTGTGCATGTAGCCTGCACGACGACTATGATTGGTAAAAAGTCGATGAAACCCAATCACACATATATTTTTGATTGTTGCTAAAACTGACCGCTACTTGCAGCGGGAAATGGTAAAATGCGGGCCTGCGGGTCTGCAGTTCAGGGTTAGTAGGGTTAGCGATGGTGTTAGGGTTAGCAACAATCAAATATATATGTGTTAGGGTTAGCACATTTTACTTTTTGTCACACTAGCACCCTGCAGAAGCCTGCATCCCCGTACCCCCTCATCTTACCAATAGCCACTTGCGGCCATGTTGGTGGCAATTTGGTAATATAACCAATCGACGGCATCAAACGCCTCTGCTGTTGTGACTGGACGTCGTCCATCTAGAATATCTAGTTACCTGGAATGAAGGAACTATCTTATAATCAGCATTTGCGGAAACTCGGCTTGTGGTCACTCGAAGCAAGGAGATATCGTTCCAACCTTATTGAAGTTTACAAGATGTTACATGGGAAGTCTGCAGTAAAATTCAGCCGTTTTTTTCGAGTTGGAGGAAAGTTGTCGAA
>Ga0209782_1000221_pt1 | contig 22498 bp, 25 predicted proteins | sample WorMetmaBAHAMAS1_FD_187390 | JGI IMG/M metagenome (GOLD analysis project Ga0209782, IMG submission 187390) | Marine gutless worms symbiont microbial communities from Max Planck institute for Marine Microbiology, Germany - Inanidrilus... | ecosystem: Host-associated > Annelida > Digestive system...
TTGAGGCGTGACCGGAAGACAGAGAGAGATGGAGCAGAGGTGACGGAATCAGGAAGAGTGTTCCAGAAGTGACTGCCGATCACTGGGAAGGCACGGTCGCCAACGGTACTGAGTCTTGTTCGTCTGACAGCCAGAAGTGATGGCAAATACAAGTTCACCTTGAAAATGGCTGTTACATTAGCACATAGATCTGTGTATGTCTTAAGTGTCACATACTAGAGAGCAGTTCGGCTGCCGTAGAATGCAACGTGCTCGAGTTTGAAGCAACTGAGTCGGGAACGAGACCGGCAAGCAGACACGACAGGTCATCAGAGAGTTTGCTGGAACCGGCCGAATGTATCGACAACTGGCCCAGTAGGCTTGACAGCGCTGCAATAGCAACACCACACCAACTGACCGCGCTGCCTCTATCCACTTATCGTAAGTGAACAAGCACGACAAAACGAAGCATTAATCAACAGTGTAAAACAACATAAACTGAAATGTACAACGATGCAGACTACACAAAAATATGTGCGGCAGCATTTGACCCCACGGTGACAATTTTTGCATCTTGTTTAAGCACCGAGTGTACATAAAAATCTGACTACCGAGATGGATAACCACTGGCGGAAGCATACTGTCGATGATCAAGATACCATATATTACTACCAAATTAAGGCCATTATACAGGGCAACCTCTTTTAGCTGGCAATCCCAGTTGTAAGCCGGATGACTTTGCTGCAGCAATACTTCACTGCCCGAATTCCCTTGCTCGCAGAAACCAACTGCTGCATTTAAACTAGGAGAAGGTCGACAGTTCTCCTCAGTAGTACTATTATCGACACTATTTCCATAGTCCACATGCCGTTACTGTTTGCACGTACAACTGCAACAAGTCACCTACTTGGATTTGTCGCCTGCAACGACGAGGCAATGCTGCCACCATCCACCGATGACAATGACCATTCACCAGCACCTGCAGATATCATCATTCAAAACTATTTGCCGTCAAAATTCACGCAAAACTATAACTGTCATGCACTTCCTGCACACCAGCATTTCAAATTATAATTTGAAATGCATCTTTGTTGTTTCACATATTGAATGCTTTAATATGTAAACGCAGCAATATGCAAACTGTTATATACTCAGTAGTTACAACCTTTCATGGTATATAGAAAAGTGTATATATATACATTACATTTTATTTTTTAGTGACTAGTACCGGTAGTGCCTATATCAACTATACACTTACAAGAAAATAGGCTACTGAAATAACATTTCCACTGACAATATGGCAGTTTAGCACTACTCAACGTTGAGCCCGGTTAGTGCTGGGATGGGTGACCGTCTTCGGGAAGGTATACCACCTCGGTATGTAACAAGCCAACTAGGTCAACTCAGCCTTGCATCCCTCTGGGGTCGCTAAATCGAGTACCAGCTTTAATTGGATGGGGTAATGGCGGAAATGTCACCTCTGCTGGGTGGCAGGTAATACAGTGTGATCCCATATGGCACGTGAGTTCCCGTAGCAATGCGGTGCTTGTAGCACAAACTGCTGTACGCTTTCTTACCTTACCTTAAATATAACGTGCATACATCACTAACATTACGATCACTAAGTGGAACAGCATACCGGGAGAACTCGACGACAAAGAGAGCACATTCGTCAAGGCACGATGGTTCAGAGTTGTCTCAATCGATGCTGGTCCGCGTGCGCCGCTGCCATTACTGGCCGCGTCGACAGAAATTCCACTGTCGGATAGAGTGGGACTCGAAGAGTCATTGGACAAGTTGAGCTCGCAGTTGTTCGATATCATGCGACCAAGAATGGGCAGCGACGACGACGACGGCCGACTGGAGTTGACAGCAAACGGCAATCCTGCCGTGGGGGGAACTATGCCCGGCGTTGTCAACACATTGCGGTTTGCGCTCGCCTACAACAACAATAACGATCATGCATCATCAGCCACTGCAATTCACCAGCTAACTGGATATGACCCCCAGGAAGACCCAACCACACGACCCAGAGCCACTGAATCAAATCTAAGATAATAATAATAATTTTCATGCCTGCCGCTTTGTGCTGGTGGGCCAAAAAAAAATAATAATAATAATGATAATAATAATAACAGTCCTTAAAAACACTGAAGTGCTAGTATGAGGAAAAGAAGAATGTCTTAATATGACGTTTGAAAGTGTGAAGAGAGAAATCACTGTTCTTAAGAGTGTCAGGCAGTGAGTTTCAACATGTAGAACTGGCGTAGGCAAACGCCCGTCCCCCGCACGTGCGGTGATAGCTAAAACTGAAGATGATCTACTTAAAAGGCTTAGCAAGAGGAAGCATAATGTGGAGAATAGAGAAATGAGAGTATAACCTAAGTTACGATAAGTGGCGAGTGACAGAAACTAATGCAGAAGGCTATAAGATTGCCACGTGGTGTCTGTGGTAGAGGCGTTGGTAGTAATTCAACAAAGTGTACTATTTGTCAGAAGTGGTTAAATAAGAAGTGTACAGTGGTACAAAGGGTAGCATAACTAAAGTGAAGAAGAAGTGATTCATTTGTAGGTTGCACTAGTATAGATATTGGTGCCAGTGCAAATCGGGAGTTAGTGAATGAGTTTTGCTATTTGGGTGACATGTTGAGTGTGGACGGAGATGCTGATGCAGCTGTGAAGGCCAGGATGGCCTGTAAAGAAACAAAATGAGATGGCACTTCAGTGGGCAAAGATGGGAATTATCAGATGGATGTGTGACGTTACGATAAAAGATAAGAGTTCCAAGTAGAGATGAAAGAGACTAGACTACAGCAAAACAGGTTACGATGGCATGGGCACAAGTTAAGAAAAGAAGATAATGACTGGGTGAAGAAATGTAAGAAGTATGACGTGGAGTGTTCCAGACCCAGAGGCAGACAGAACTTGAAGATAGGTTATGCAATATGCAGATTGAACAGGGAGGATGCTATGGATTGTGGGAGAAGGAGAAAGATGGTAAAGGATGTTTGACGATCATGATAAGATTGAGAGGGTGAATGTTTAGATGGTACTGGCTCATCCGGGTAGTCCCGGATAAAAAACCATGAACTGGTCGTTGTTGTTACTGAGAATAATAACTCTGTAGCAGAAGCAGATGTATACCTGTGACACACTTGTCAAACTTTCACTGATAACATCACTCTTTGAATGTATCTCGTCACCAAGACAAAGAGAGTTATCAACCTTCATGCAGCAGGTTGTTCCATCGCCATTTGCAAAATGACCAAAACTGGCTTGCACAACTGCATGGAACTTGTTCACATCGGTCTCAAATTCTATGCAGTCTTGAAATTTCATCGATCTCATTGCATGTGGCAAAGTCGAAGACAAAGAAAGTATCCGCCTCAAAACCATCTGCCTCATCGGTAACATTTGAGCACTGCCATAATGCAGCAGCCGTTCAGAAAACTTCACCGCTTCCTGTAACTCGCTATTTGTTTTCTCTACTGCCTCATATGTTGACTTTGCAAAGCTTCTTGCGTCAGTGTGCCATTTATTTAGTTCTTCTAGCAACTTTTCCTGCACAGAAACAGTAATGCGGTGACTGTGGCATTCATTATAATGCGTAGTATAAAATGATTCAAAATAATTTTGCAACTCACAAATCTAAGCAGTTGCTGTATCATGTAACAAACATAAAATTAATTTCTGCCAATTTCTACAATAATGCAGTACACACGCAGTTCAAAAAATAACAAGCAATTATTCTATGAAAAAAAAACAATATAAGTGCACATGCACGTGGTAACTTAACAGAACATGATGTTGCAACCAAATTTTAATGATTACTTCAGCTGCCTAATAATGTGCACCAACTCTAATTAGTTATATTTATCACACCACCACCAGATTATTAGTAAATGATTAATTGACATTCATGGCTGTTCTATGTCACTCCCTCATATTCCACATTTAACTTTTGTGAACTCGGAAAATTAAAAAAAAATAACTGTTAACATGTACATTTAACGTTCATCAACGAACTTATCAGCTTACCTGCAATATCAAAATAGTTATGGATAATATAAATGAGCACAAACCTGTTGTTTTTCGAGCTTCTGTTTCTGTATCAATGTGTTCATCGTGATCTTTTCATGTGCACAATCTTTTTCTGAGCTCAGTCTTGTAAGCGCCATCTGCAGTGAGGCCAGCGAATCCTCAAATCCCAGTTTAGCTGTTTTCAAGTCTTTGACCAAGCCACGCAGCTCGGCAAACTGTGAATTTTCGGCATCAGTGATCTGTTCGCAGTGATGCAGACGATGACCTGGACATGTTGTGCAACTCTTGCACAGTGGAACCTAGACCAACATCAACAGATAACCAACTGATTTTAATTAATCATATGACAAAAGACTGCAAAAACGCTGAAAGAAAGAGAAACGTGTCAGTAAATTTTGTTGTGACATAGTTATCTTATGTCAGCTGATGTTTCTGTGATGCCCAAACTTGTGTGCAATATAAAACCACGAGCAAAAGACAGAAAACACAAATATGTGACAACAGAACAATGTAACACTAGAACCATATCACTCAATTTTTTACATGTTGGATGCTCTTCCTGCTGCTGCCCAACCAATAGTGTCAAAGCACTGAAGACATATGCACATACACAATGCACATGTTGAAGTACATAATTAATGCACATGTAATAAAAAGAAAAGAAAAAGATGTCAAGTCTAAGTTTCAAGTAATAATGCCAAGGGCAGTGCATTACTGCTGAGTGCACTCAGATGCCATTCTAATGCAGTACAGCCCAGGATAAGTGCAGTCAACATTACAAAAACCTACCTGCCTGCCTCCGTTAGAATGGCTGTCCACCAGACAAGCACGCGTTAGCTGATTTACCTGGGACAAGTAGCCTACACTAGTGTTGTTAATATTGAATTTTGACAACATCCGGATTAGCCCACAGGAATGTCCTTCAGTCTGTCACCAAACCAAATGTGTCATAGTACTGAGGAAACACAAAGTACTAACTCCAGCGGCCGGGCATCATCCTTTCTTCAGTCACAACTAATGTGCTGATGAAAGACAACTTGCAAGCTCTTCAAAGCCAGGTAATATTCCGAAAACCATGGGACGTAAAACTAAAATAAGGCACAGAGCCAACAATCTACATGGAGGAAACCATCAGAATGTAACTGACTATATTCATGCCCACTACAGTCATTGAATTATGAAAATCCCTCACAACTTCCCGCTGAGAAACCCAAAAGTTTCAGGCATCTCTTAACCTCAGTCTGCAGATGCACTGTAATATATTAAACATTTATTACATTTCAATGTGGTCAAAAAAGAACATTCATCTTGCATATTTCTGCTGAAATATGCACTAACAGTACGATGACGTGTATGCTTGGAGCCTGCTATGGATAAGTACCAAGACATTAGAAAAGCACATAATTGTTTTACGGCCCATGATGCAGGTCAACCTGTGTCAGCTGACACTTCCAGTTAAGAATTAAAGGTCTTTGTTTAAGAAGTTTTTTCTTCCCACATGCCACTGATGATGGCAATTGGCACATTTGAATTAGTCCGAAGATGCATGAATTCTCTGTACTGGCATTAGCTATACAGTCTCAGTACTGAGACACTGGCATTAAAGTATTACACTGTTATTAACCAACCTGACAAGAATAGCAAAAGTAAGCCAGATTTTCTGTCGGGTGCAAGCTACAGAACATCGGTTTGTGGAATTCTAAAACACGATCTGTGTTGCAAAGCTCTTCAAAAGACACCAACTACAATACATTGCCAGCACATTAGCATGTTGAAATTCACGTATAAAAATTAGTTTAGGTAATAAATATATTTATATTTAGCTTTACAAAATTGACAGCTGATATACAGAGGTCCTTCTGAAAACAGATGCTGTCATAATTTATTAATACCAAAATGTAAATGTAAACACATCCACACTGTTTAGACTCTGCATACCGCATTTCACAGTGTAAACAAATTCAGTGAATAAACATCCATTTTCTTTGCTTGTGATAATTCACATAATAACTGTTCAGTTCTGTTGTTATGTTGGAATACAGTATCTGAAAATTGTCAAATAGGTGCCACATTGCAATGAGTCTAGTACGTTTCTCTTGGCTACAGTTGGATGACTGTTTTGCAGCCAACAAACTTCCTGTTCTGTACATAGTAAGTCCATACCAAGAGCCAAATTAAATCTACACCTGCCACATGTCTAAAATATAAACAATGGAAAACTGTCATATGGAAGTTAGCCAAGAAATCCACAGAATATTGGAGTGCCCTATAGTCGTTGGAGCTCTTTAAAGTTTCAATTCTGAATAATACTAAAATATTTTTTCAAAATGTTCCTTCTCTACCAAGTTCACAAGCAATATCTCGCATGCAGTAAAAATATTTACATTCACAACAACTGCAAGCGAGAGTACTGTGAAATACAAGTCAACAGTAAATGAACAATTTTGGTCTGAATTTATTTCTGGCATGAATATTAATAATGAAATACAAAATACAATCACTTAAATACACAAAATGTAAGAATGAAAAATTGAAAATGGCAATTAACAATAAGCATTAAAACAATTTCAATTGTCAAAAACACACTCTACAGCTGCAAAATGGTACTTTTAACACCACATAACTGAATGAACCTAAACAACAAATAACCAAAAAAGTTTTTGAAAACATGCAAACCTTGTGGTTCTCAAAGCAGTGCATAAGCTGATGTGCACTGACGCAGCTCTGACAGAGAAACGCGCAGCAGTCAACACAGCGAGCAACGGCATTTCTGCGCGACATGCATCCAGTGCACACAACTTTCCCGCAGCGGACATCGGCAACATCGCGAGCATTCAGCATCACCACGTCCAACGGCAGGCATGACACGTTGCCACCATCGGGAAGTGCGGCACGCTGCTGGCACACTGGGCACTCCACCACTCCGCTAGGCTCGTCGCTCAATGCCGAACTCACTAGCTGCACGATGCACGTCGTGCAGAAGACATGCAAACATGGAAGGACCCGCGGATCAGTGTACAGCTGGTTGCACAGACGGCACTTCAGATTATCTTCACCTTCTAGCAGTACTTCGGCACTGTGGACATTCTCCTCCATTGTTAAATCTTTATAACTTCGCTTAAAGCAGTCAGTGTACAAGATTTGAGGCCTGTTGCTTCCACTGCAATATAGTTAGTACACCAGCATGTAAAACAGTAACATTATATTACATTAATTTTTGCAGACACGCTACACGTATGCTACTATAAATACTAGTATTAGAACAGCAACTTCTTACAGGAACTCATGTGTCATCTACCAAAAACAACTAGAATTATGCCAGTACTTGCTGCATTGCTTTCATCAGTTATGCTAATCTATTTATAATGTCAATTCATTTTTTCATACAGCATTTATTTGCTACTGTTACTGCCTATCCTTGATGTTTGAAATTCTAGAGGATCAATGTGGCATAATTTCAAGCTGATGCTGGTTGGTGCCATCGTCACCATGACCCACGGCAAGAGGAGAGGTAGCCTAGTCATAAGCCTCGTCTGAATTTTGGATGAAGACTCGGCTTAGGATCGTTCCTTTGTAGTTCCATGCGGGCTTTGAGGTCTCTATGCGCGTACTACTTACAACATCAAAAAATAGATATTTACCATCGCATAGGTGTCTTCAGTCACATTGCAAATGCGCATGTCTCAGAGATGTCAATTACTGTCAATTTGTGGCGGAAAAAAAATTCAACAATAAACCACTGCAATAAACACCTATCGCGGTACGGTATGAGTATCGTTAGCGGCTGAATGTTTAGCTAGAGGAGAGGTAGCTCCCCAAAACAGTGCTCAACTCAAGATGACGTAATTTACCCCAAACAAGCAGACAAGAGGACATGCAGAAAGGGGGCAATAAATACGAATGACCTGAAAAATAGCGCACAAAGAATAGTCTATATAGAATTTAATGGACTGGAAAATAACGGACAAACTATTAAAAAAATATTAGTCACAGTCGATGTCGACATCAATGGCGACCAGCAGCAGTAGACTGAGCAGACCGAGTGTGCGCCATCATCATTCACCGATCTTATAATTAGACGTATTGTATCCCCTATAGCTCATTCACTTTGCCGCCGAATATCGGCAACTTGCAAGACACAATAATTTACACTCCAAGAACACATCATAATAATTACATCTTTAAAAGGTAAAAATTCAGCTTAATACAACTATATTCTATATAAACAAGAAACTGCTTAATCTAGCGTAATTACCTGCAAAAAAACATAAATCTATAATCAAAACAAAACAGCAGTGTCTCCACTGATCATAACACAAAATCCCAACATTTGTACAGATTTGTATTACAAAAAGTATAAACTAAAACAGCTTTTAAATTTCCCTTGCAAGGTGCTTGCATTATATTTTACATAATGGATTATGGATAAATCGAAAACATTACTCCGTCGGCGACACAGTTTGATAGTGAAATCGGAGAACAAACCCCCCAAGACCCCAACCTCCAATTCTTGCGTGACATGGACCCGCAAATCCGCTAATGTCTTGGCGGCTTGGCCGACCCCATGCACCATCCCAAACTGCAGCTCCGACACAGTTCCGCGGCATAAAAATAAAGATAGTTTACTGTTTAAGACAAATACCGTGCCTCACTCGATCTGTCGATGAGTTAGGTAAAAGGCGAAAGGGGCTAATGCTAGGGGGGCCAATGTCTGTGATGTTTAAAATTAAAAAAAAAGTATTCTAAATATTCTACGCTCCATTTTAAATATTCTATCTTCCTAGGAGATAAATGTAAACAAATCGCGTTCGAAAGTTAAAAAAACTGTGGTAAATAGTTTTATTCGTTGTAGAATGTCTGTTAATGTTGCTTGCGAGTAGGGAAGCTGCTCATTGGTCTGGAAATTCCCATATCGTTTATTTATCGTTTGCGAAGGTATATATTATAAGTGCAACGTATTATGGCTTGTGTGAACCAGTCCGGCATCTGGCCTACAACCATTGAACTACTTGCCATTGTATTTCCACAAATGCCGGTCTGCTTCTCAGCCTACATTACTTACAACTGGGATTTCATCACAGTCCGGCATCCCGACGGGCCTGCACTGGCGCAATAACATATCACACTTATTTATGGTGGGTTTCTGAAAAAAATGCCAAAATTTTCAATAACAGGGGTGGGGTCAGCTAGAAAATGAAAATTCAAAATCTGACTACCAGCTACGAACTACTTCGAAAGAAAAAGAACACAGCTGATTAATGAATCACTGCGCACGCTGTGATGTCACAGTAAACAACGAAATGTAATGTCAACATCTTTGCGTTAAACGTCGAAAAAATTAACTTATAAACGACACACAGAAAGCCAATATGGACTAACAGGTACACAACAGCATCCTTAAACTTCAGTACGTATACTTTTTAATTTTTATTAACTAAAATGAAACAGTGCGTCTGCTTAGTCATGCACGTCAGACAACGCAATGCATTTATCCAGATGCTGGGCTCCTTCACTAGCACCTGTATTATTACCATCTTATACTTATTCTTGTAAGATGACAGACTTTGAAGCTCCAAGCTTTATGGTGTCCCATTCTTCCACCTGTCGAATCAGTTCTTGAAGTTATTGACTGTAGATGCTTCCACGACGTGGCATGGGAGTCTATTACAAGGACCCATGAGTCTTCGTCTGAAGTAGTTCTGCCTCACCTCTAATCGGCTGCGCTGTGTGGCCAGCTTGTAACAGTGACCTCGTAGATCATAGCTGGTCTGATCGAAGTTGAAGAAATCTTCTGCTCGAATCTTCTCTTTGCCAGTGATTTTGCCTTCTGCTTCTGTCATTTCTAATTCTGCTGTTGCATCTCTACTCTTTATCATCCATAGCTCCTCTCTCATATACTCCAACCGGTCTTTTCCACGAATCATTCCTGCCATAGACTTTTGTCTCTTTTCTACGGACTTACTCCACAGTTTTCTGCATGCTTCTGGTACTTCTGAGTTTTTCGTTTGTTTTTTTTTTAGTTTCTTGCCATTATCTTTTCAGTTCATGGTGCAGTTCAGTAGACTAAGCTGACCATGTCAGCTTTCGACTGCACTATAAATAGTACATATCGCATCATAAACCATTATCTAAGCCACATCTTTTACAAAAGCTAGCCTTTTCACCGGTGTTGATGAATCCTCATGTTGTTATGTATACAGTTTGGATTACAATGAACTTTGTTGGTTGCTTATTTGATGACATGTGAAGTAATGCACTTTTAGTCCTTAAAATTTGGGACACTTGTCATTTTATGACAACTTTGGGCTAAAGTCTAGTCCCCTGCCTCATTGTGTGCATCTGGATTTGTTGACTGCATTAAGCTGCAATGAAATATATGTCACTGACATAAAAATGCTGTTGCACTCTTTGGTGTGTGTATGCAGAACTATTTTGAACCTGTGTAATGCTGCGGCTGAGAGCACGCATGTGTCAGCTGTCCCCGACAGCATTAGACTTCATATCATTTAGACATTCCTGGTTAGCACAGCAGTTATGCTGTGTGGCACATTATCAACGTTGGCAGAATACATCAGCCAAGTCTGCTGCTTCTGCAGCAACACAGAGTGAGGACTTGTACAAACCAATCAAGAAGCTTCTTGTTGCCAATCGAGGTATGAGTTAAATTATTACCACACACTACTATGCTAGTACAGTATATGCTGTGGTCCTGTGTCTGTCTGTCTGTCTGTGTTTGTCACACCTGGTATTATGTGACATTTCGCTTCCGATCATTTTTCTCCTCTGCCGAATCGGTAGGTGATGCACCTTACCAAATGTCTGTACACCGGTCAACTTCCAGACAACTTCACGGACTCGAGTTAACTTGGGCCGAGTCATCTCCTGAAAAGATAGGAAAAGATAGGCAATGACATCCCAGCTGACCTTTTAGCAGAAAGTTATCGAAATGTGACACAAAATCTCCTGAACTCAGCCGAATCACTGTCCATTTTAACAGCAATTGGTAATTGAATGATTACTTTACCCCCAGGAAGGGGTGAAAAGTATTGTGTATGTTTGTCTGTTTGTTGGTCTGTCCCTCGCACATCTCAGAAACCACATGGCCAACCTTCACCAGATTTTTTGTGCATGTTGTCTGTGGCCAGTCTTTACCTGCTTTGACAGCATTATTGCAATAAATGTATGTACTTCTGGTTTTGTGGATGACATCATGTTTTCACACAGTTGGCCTATATGTTGCATCATTTGTATTCCAAGGCAGCTAGAGCGTAACGGCCGAAACTAACTGCATCGATTCCTACCATACTTTGCTCAACAGTAACGATCAGGAAGTATACATTGTGCGCTGTGCACCGGTGGTGAAGTCTGCTGTCTACATTTGCCTCATTTGTTAAATTGTTATAGCTATAGCAGCAGTTACGCACAGTGTCTGCTTGCTGAACATCGTAGGTGAAATTGCAATTCGTGTGTTCCGAGCATGCACTGAGATGGGCATCTGCACCGTTTCCGTTTACACGGAGCAAGATCGCCAGCAGATGCACCGCCTCAAGGCCGACGAATCATACCTTATAGGACAAAATCTGCCGCCAGTTGAAGCATATCTGAACTATCAGGATATTATCCGTGTTGCATTGGTGAGTTCGTTGTTTACCGATGCTGTCAAGATGCTACTGATAGGTTATTTGCAATGTAAATGTCATCTGATGAAACATCAACAAGATGCTTGAGGCACATGTCTGTAGGACCATGAAAGCATGCAGAGCTGTGTTACGGAGGCTTGTAGGTCAAAATGTCAGAACGCTAGTGTTGAATGCAGAGTTAGCACAAGTGCACTGCATTCACTATAACCTTTAGGTCCGGTTTTTCTACTGCAAATTATACTCCCGTTAATTTAATCCGGCATTAAATCTGGCAGATAATGATCAATTTACTCATATGTGTCGTTTTTCCACCGGCAGTTCGTCAATTAAATCGTCCGTTTAGGACAATTTAATTGACGAACCGGCAGTTCGTCAATTAAATCGTCCGTTTAGGACAATTTAATTGACGAACTGCCGGTGGAAAAACGACGTCTGAGTAAATTGATCATTATCTGCCGGATTTAATGCCGGATTAAATTAACGGGAGATTAATTTGCTGTGGAAAAACCGGACCTTAGAGTTATTTTTCAGAGCCACATATCATGGCCTATGCCGCACCTGTAAGCCACTGCGTGCCATTTTAGCTGTAGTGTTGTTGTTTGCATGTCATTTGTTTACCGATTAATATGCATGAACCTAGCCCGGCATGCTGGCAACAGCAATGCAGTTGCCTGCAGGTGAAATTGCTTGCCAGGCGTGTGCAGCCTTGCTTGCTAGTTGTACATTGTGATTGCTGCAAATGATCTGAGAATTGTGTACCTTGTTCTTCCTTAATCTATTTGGCCTCTTACATTTTATAGATATTTTTGATAGTCGAGAGCCTTGCATTGCTAATGACGCTTACACATTACTGCTTTGAACTAAAATGGCATCCATGCACGATGGCCTGTAGCCACCAGCTTGAAGCACAGGGTCAGTGACAGACGGCCAAGCTCTGTATGATTGACAGCTCTATTCTTCTGCTATTGCATTTTGCGTTTTGTGATCTGCAACATCTTAACTTATGCAGCTAGGATAAGCATACCTGCCATTTGTTGATGTAAACTGTTCAGTGTCCATTCTTATGCTTATGCTTAACGCAGTTTCCTGCGTTACCCTACAGACATTTAAACGCCATCTCAAAACCCACCTTTTCCCTCATTCTTAACTGGCGCCACAAGCGCCTCTGCATCCCGCGTAGGACACTATGGCGCTGTACAAATGTTGTATTATTATTATTATTATTATTATTATTATTATGAATCACAGAGGCCCAAGTAGTAAACTAGATGTGAACAAAATTCGTAAAAGCTGTACCAAGACAGATCTGTGGATTATGCTTGCAGATGTGTCGTCTACATATAGGTATGCAGTGTCCACATTATGACATATTCCACCATCAAGTTAGTTATATGCACCTGCTGGGTTTCTCAGTGCTATCACAGAGATTGGCTGGGAAGAGCATCTCTAAAGTGACTTATTTTGTGTTGAGTTGATTGAGGCCGTAAAGCTTTAACCCAAGCAGTCAATGCAGCTGCTTGTTTTTTCGTTTAGATTTCTTAAGAATATGGTATGTTAATAACTGTATTGTTGCCATTTTTATACAAGAAATTATTTAAGATTAAAATTGGAAGAAATAGTCTTTTTCTTTGATTTTCATATGCTTATCTCTATGTCCTTTAAATTTTTAAATGAGTTACTAATGTATTTGAAGTTGAGCATAAGTTAGCCAACAATATAAAAAATGGCCATCATTGTATAATCTGTTTTACTTATTGAAATTGATGATGGTGTTGACATGCTGCTTTTACAGTTATGTATCTTGTAGGAGACCAATGTTGATGCTATACATCCTGGTTATGGATTTCTGTCAGAGAGAGGTGACTTCGCAGAAGCTGTTATTAGGGCGGGTATACGATATATTGGACCTAAGCCCGAGTGTATCTACAAAATGGGAGACAAAGTGATGGCGAGACAGGAAGCTTTAGCCGCAGGTTTGGCTAACAGTTTATTTTTCATGTATAATGCATGCAAAACTTAATATTGTTTTCCTTATTTTTTACATTGTATTTTTCCCAATAGTGTTTAAACACTGAGAGTGTGTGTTATTTTACATTGATAAGTAACATAATGCATAGGTGTGCAAGTAGTACCTGGTACTCCAGCCCCGGTTGAGTCGTTAGAAGACGCAAAGAAGTTCTGCGAGTCGTATGGATTTCCTGTGATATTCAAAGCAGCTTTTGGTGGAGGAGGTCGTGGAATGAGACAAGTTATGCATATGACGGTGAGTTATTGTGCATTGTTGTTTATTGGCTGTGATGTATTTCGTGGTTTCCTTCAAAGCTTGGCACTGTTGGTTTGATAACAGGAAGTGCATCTGGTTTATAATAAATTAAAGCTGATCGACCGCTTACACGCGACACGTTGAACGCCCCTGATTACTGACAAACAGACAATTCCAATGGACTGGTAATGGTCATTTGCAATTACCATTGGCTGAACTCGGCAAGCCGAGTCCTAATATCGACCTGCTCCGCACCACTGGTTCAAATGGGAGAGCGTAAACAATTTTCACTGTTTGGCCTTGTATGACCTTGATCTACAATCCCAGGCTAGCCAAGGTCAAGATCGACCCTCATGCCAAAACTCAAGATCAAAGATCAAACGGTTAAAACAGTAGAGTGCCCACAGACAAACAGACACACACACAAGCACACACACAGACGCTACCAAATGTATTATCTCCCCTGCTACGCGGTCGATAAAAATGTGTGCCACTTGTCACTGAGGTTCTGTTCCAGTACAAGATAGAGGAAAAAATCCAGTTGGGATCTGGCTAGCACAGGTACATGTAGAAAGTCATGAATAGTGTATGTTATACTAATGATAAGTGATGGTTGTTTTGTCTGCCTAATATAGATGTTATTTTATTTGATACACTGGAGAAAAGATTGCTGGTTGAACGGACGTGACTGCGTGTGTGCTAAATATGAAATGTGGAGAAATTATGCATGCCTTGGCATATATAACGTTTGTTACAAATCTGTTTATTATTTGGGAAATTGCTATATACTGGTACTTGCTTTAATTGCTGGACAAATTTGTGTTTTAAACGATGGTGCAGGAGCTTGATGATGCATTTGAAAGAGCCAGGTCTGAGGCTCAGGCAGCATTTGGTAATGGTGCATTATTTCTAGAGAAGTTTGTTGAACGACCTCGACATATTGAAGTTCAAATAATTGGCGATCGCTACGGCAATGTTATACATCTGTATGAACGTGACTGCTCTGTGCAGCGTCGGCATCAGAAGGTAAACCTTCAACAGATGCCTTTGTCATTATCTTTATCATTATCGTATACATAAGTATGCATCTTTCCTCGTTTAGGACATTGACATTGGGTGACTTATCTTTTGCTTAAACTTCTGTTTTAAACTTAGTTTTTATACTGGAACTTAGTTTAAAACTTAATTAACAAGCAGAAGTAACATCACATTGAAGATCACTTTAAGCTGACATTAGCACTACAGTTAAGACCAAAGTTTAGTTTTAACTTTATTTCAGACCAAATATAAGTCCGAACTATGCCTTTAAATGGAAGCTAGATGGAACTCCATTCTTGAAAACAACCAGACATGGTGCATTAAGATAGGCTGTTCTACTAAAACTCTAGTGTCTAACTTTGTAAACTGAATCATTAAACATTGCCTTAGATCTCTCTTCCTTAGTCAGTTGGCAAAAATCCATCTCTGTCCACCTGGTGACCATCTGCAGCTCTTATTTTAGATTTTCTTATCACTGTGTGCATCATATATTAGATTATTGTTTTTCTTTTTTTTACTTTTATTGCATCGTGTTTGCATGTAATTGTTAGGTGATCGAGGTAGCCCCAGCACCAAACTTGCCAGTGGAGATTCGTGACGCAATGACCCACGATGCGGTCAGGTTGGCCAAGCATGTCGGTTATGAGAATGCTGGCACCGTTGAATTTCTTTTGGATGAACATGGAAAATATCATTTCATAGAGGTCAATGCACGCCTGCAGGTGGAACACACCATCACTGAACAAATTACGGGGTAATTATGTGCAAATGTTACTTTGCTTTTACATTGTTTGTTGGATGACAAGAATGGCATCTGGCCCAAAACATTTGCAGTTATCACCAAAAATTCTCTTTTGGAACAGTTGGGGAAAGAAAGCTGACAGGAAACTGAATAAACCAGATTTACCTGGAAAACAGCTGGTAGTAGTATTGTTTGAAGGAAATACTTGAAAGTGGTAAAAACAGTTTGATAATTGTGAAGATACTGGCACTGAGCCGGCTTAGAGGGAACAACACCTGCTCTGTTGTGAGTTCCGTGATGTATGCAGCAAAGATGAAGCCAGACCGATGGTTTGGGTCAGTGTGTGTTTTCTTCAGTACTTTGACACTGTTAATTGAGTCACCCGACTTGGATGACAGCAAGGGCATCTGGACTATAAAACAGCCGGTCCAGTGTTACCTGCAAATGTTTGCTTTCAAAACAAATGAATCGAGAAAACTGATGGAACTGATAGTTAAGGTTTACCAGAAAAAGGCCATACTGATAGTTGTGGTTAGTGAAATTATACTGTAATGTAAATGTATTGTAATTTCTCAATACTAGTCAAGAGACTGGTTAGGAAGAGCATCTTTATAATGACTTATTATGTGTCGAATCAAGTTAAAATGATCAACAAAAAAGCTGGAATAGACCGATTCAGTAATTTTATGTCGCTTGGAGCAGCCGAGTTAGTGCCTAGGCCAGTAGTGACGAACGGCAATGAAATGTGCCGTATTTCCAGTCGCTAATGGTGGTAGTTAGTTGGTAATCCAATCCTGCAGTAGTGTCAGTGATGCCAGCAGCAGTGGTTTATCTAAGCACTGATCAAATTCAGCACATATAGCAACCATCCACATTGATAGCGAATGGCCAACGTCAAAGGAGACATGCTGGACCAGTGCTAGTCCAAAAAATAGACCGGTGTAGTATCAAATAAACTCACAGTGCCAAATAACTCACATCTGCGCCATTGCTTGTGTGCGATCTCGCAAAGTCTCGTGCGCCACTGTTTTAGTTATTTAATATTTATTTCTTCGGATACGGTTAGGTGTAAGGTTAGGGATAGGGTTTTAGGGTTTGGGTTTAAGGTTAGTTGTAGGGTTAGGTTTAATAATTCCCACATGTCGCTCAAATCTCGTACTGCGAGTTATTTGGCAATGCGCCATATTTGGCATGATACCGGCACCGATTTGATCTACAGTGGACTGGATATGGTCCAGATTCAGTACCAAGATTTGTTCTAACTCTAGTGTTGAGTGGGGCATTAGATATTTAATTCGATCAGATGTATTGTAAGTGATGTTACACATATCTATTGATAAGCCCTTGCTGTGTGTGCTCTGAATGGCAGCGTTGACTTGGTTCATACACAGATCCGCGTGGCAGAAGGCAGATCACTTCCAGAACTTGGACTTAGTCAACACAACATCTTTCCAAATGGCAGTAGTATCCAGTGTCGCATGACTACCGAGGATCCGGCTAAGAACTTTCAGCCCGACAGTGGCCGTATTGAGGTAGCAGGATTGTTGTGTGATCGTGGTTTTACAGATTGGTTCTCTATTCGTCTTTATCAATGCTGTATGACAACATCGAGTTATATGACATTAAAGATTCATCATAGAGAGTACAGCATCCCTTCCCTTAGGAATCAGTTAATGGTTGCTGACCATGGTTTCTGAGAGGATTAGAATAGTGGCCTGGTGTCCATGCATGGGTGGATACGAACGTTACATGGGATCGACAACATTGGGTCTAAAGTAATGGACAAATTGTGGGAACGGGCAGTCTACAAATTTAGTATCACAAGTTGTTTGACCCCTGCAGAGTGCAGGACACTGTCTGTAGTTTCAGTCACCTTTTGTATGCTAACTGATATCTGGATTAAACTGTATCATTAGATCTGTGGCTGGCAAACTTGCCGGTAAGTCCGGTTAAATCAAATGCACATTTTATATTAGATGTTTCAATATTTTACTGTGTGAAAATGTTCCATTTCAAAATGTCGTTATTCTTGTGTTAAGTGAAATTGTTTTGATGTGCACTGAAAGGTATTGTGTATAACTGTGTAGGTGTATCGTAGTGGGGAAGGCATGGGTATTCGTATAGACAGCGCAGCAGCATTCGCTGGTGCTATAATCTCGCCATTTTATGACTCATTGTTGGTGAAAGTGATTGCAACTGCGGGCACGCATGAATGTGCATGCAACAAGCTGGCACGCGCTCTGATGGAGTTTCGTATTCGCGGAGTTAAGGTGACTCTTGTTACTGTTCTCCGTTTCTTACTGGCTGTATCGTATTGTGACTAGAATGTACCATCAGATAACAGCGTTTAATGCAGTTATTATTTGAAACATGACCCGTGAAAAGAGGCAGTCAAAACATTAAGGATTCTGCATATCCAGTTTCGTGCTAAATGCTCCATATTCCACATGCATGTGTGATACTTGAAAAGGTTCCATTTTTCGTTCCTTTTTATCATTTATCATTTAGCATTTTTGATATATTTATGTATTGCTCTTTATGTCAGCAGGGGCATCTTGGTCCTTAATAGGCCCGCTCCGTTTCGAGGCCAGATGTCATAAAAGGCTACCAAACCTGGTTCTAGGTTGCGTTTGTTTTATTTTATTTTGTAGGTATTTTTGTGCTTGATGATTTTTATTTTGTACATTTAATGGTTATAGATTTTGTGTTGTGTTTTCATAAGTTTATTGTATTGTTTATTGTTTTTCTCCCGGCTCTATTTGATTTTCTCAGTCCTAGCCAAGAGATTGGCTGAGAAGAGTGTCCCCAGAATGACCAGTTTAGTGTCGAGTGGAACGTTAAACCTTAACTCAGTCGTTTAATATATGTATACTTTTTTTATTTCATTATTAATGTCTGTATGATTTGTTTGCTGTTTACAGACGAACATTCCATTCCTGATGAATGTTTTGCATCACAGCAAGTTTGTTACTGGGAATTTTGACACGTACTTCATTGATGAAAATCCACAGCTGTTCCAGTTTAAGCCGTCAAAGAACCGTGCACAAAAGTTGCTGTGGTATCTTGCCAACATCATCGTGAATGGACCAATGACGCCACTTGTAACTAAGCTGCCTCCGGCAAAAATCACGCCTACTGTTCCCGAGTTTTTATTTTGTGAGCCATTCACTGCTGATTTGTTAGCATTTATTCAGGGTGACTGTTATCTTTCTGGAAAACTGGAAATATCAGGGAATTTAGCAGCTGTGACAAAAATGATAGGGAAAACCGGAGTAGGAATATAGTACCTTTTACAGATATTTATTGAAAGTAAGTTGTGTGTGTTGTCATAGTGTTTTTTTGAGTATTCGGTTTTCTTTCGTTTAAATGTAAGGTTTAAACTTACTAATTTTTTCCCACTTTTTCGTGTTCATACTTTACTGTGGCATTGTTATTGAGGACTAAGAGCATAATTTTTGCTTTAAAATTTCATTCAGTCGTTCTCTTGTGATTTGTAAGCAGCTTATTACCAGCGTACATTCTCCGTGGAACATTTGCTGGTTCAGGTGATGCGCCGCCAAGTGGCTGGAAGGACGTTCTTAATGAGCAAGGTCCTGAAGGGTTTGCGAAGGCGGTTCGTGATCACAAAGGACTGCTGCTGATGGACACGACGCTGCGTGATGCTCACCAGTCGCTGCTTGCAACGCGCGTTCGTACGTACGACATGAAGATGATCGCGCCATTCATAGCGCATCAGCTCAGCCCGTTGTTTGCTCTGGAGAACTGGGGAGGTGCAGTGTGATTGGTGTTTTTTTCCAACTCTCTCAGTTAATCTGCCAGCCTTTCCGTACATTGTGATATTACGTTCATGATGTATATGTTCAAAAAAGTGACTGTTAGCAAGCCAGCTATTTTACTGCATGGAAGCAAGCAAAAAACTAGTCAATTGGAATAGCACACTTCGCCCTTATATGCCAGTGAGCTGGGCCTGGCTTTGTGCGTCACCTGGCAAACGGTTAGCGGTATGACTGGCACATCTTGGTAGGCTGTCGTGCCACATTCCGCTGCTCAGGAACCATCAATGTTAGGCTGTTAAGCTGTTCTTACACCACTCAGCAATGCACATGATGTCATCCACAAAACCGGAAGTACATAACATAGCAAACTATTGTCAGGGTAGGACCTAGTCACGGCATAATTAATATGTACCAGATGCAGATCTGTGGAGGTGTATAGTTCTTAATTATTCAGTGGACCCACCATCCGTGTAACTGATGTGAAACATTTCATTTTGTTGGTTGTGTCACCTGTTAAGGTGCGACATATGATGCTGCATTGACGTTTCTCCGCGAAGATCCTTGGGAACGCCTGGAAACGCTGCGACAGATCATTCCAAATGTGCCATTTCAGATGCTGCTGCGCGGTGCCAATGCTGTTGGATACGCCAACTATGCCGACAACGTGGTGTTTAAGTGGGTGGTATTTTTGTGTTCATTGTATTTTTAGTTGCAGTTCTGTTATATGCCCTACGTTGTAATGTTGCAGCATCTCAGTTAATGTGGAACAACTATATAGTTTTACGTGAGCACGATAAATGTTCTTTCTTTCTGCAAAAGATTATTCTTTCAACTTTTGAGTAGTAGCATAGGACATAATATTACTCGAATGTCCCTGTATGTCTCCACTTGACATATCTCTACACAATTTGTTTTTTTATTACAATTAACTGACCAGTGGTTAGTGCTTATAAAGTTAACAATTGTGTTGTGAAGTGATTACTTAAGAGTTGGCAAAAGTTGAAAAGATTGCATCTTCTGTGACTTGTGATTGTGAAGTAGCCATAATGTAGGACAATGACAATAAATGAAACTGATGTAGAAACTGTTGAAGACCGTTTAGTTAATGTTCGTAAAATTAGACATGTTTGTTCCATTTGCAGGTTTTGCGAACTGGCTGTCAAGTCTGGTATGGATATTTTCCGTGTTTTTGATTCATTAAATTATGTACCAAATTTGATCATCGGAATGGAAGCGGCTGGAAAAGCTGGTAATTAGTTTTTACATTGATAATTTAAATACTTGCCTTTGTTTAAATATATTCAATTATTTTGTGCTATTTTAATGGTAGGTCTAGTTTCTTTTGAGATTGTTCGTGTAAGAGGCTCGTTTGCAATTGTGGTAGCATTTACTTCTTCTGTGCTGACATATAATTTTTACACCCAGCATTGTATCATTGTGTAGTAAGGTAATGGGCTTACATTAATCTCAGTTCACACAGTACTGTATATAATAAGACAGACAGATGTAGACAAAAAAAAACATACAGAACAAACAAAAGTAGACCGCCACAGTTATCTTCTTACTATATGGACTGAACCAACAGCAATGTTATGTCACCACTAACAACCACCAAACAGTCAAATTACTGACCACTTTGTAGTGATTCTGGTAGAGCAATCGATCGGCCGTGTGTCTCTGAACAATAACTTTTGAACTAAATGATTGTTGACCTACACATAGATGTTTGGCATGATGGGTCATTTTGACTCTTTTTAGATCATCTTTAAAGGTCAGAGTTATGATCAATGTTCTTATTTATGGGGTTCAATAATAATTTTTTCAGCTATGGATAATGTTACGTTAACAGACATTTAACTATGTAGTTGTTGCTCTTTCCAGCCAGTAATTACTCGCTGTCTACATTGGCTGCATTTGGTAATATCGGTAATATCTCCTTGTATTGTACACTTTAACTTTGTGTTTTCCTCCGACTGGCAGTCAGAACTTGCAAACATATTGGATACCTCTTTGTATTGTATTCAGAGTTTTACAGTAAAGATTTTATGTCAGCAGTACAGTTCAGTTACATTACTTACCCATAACATTAGTTACCCGTAACGATGTTTAATGCATATTTCACAGTAGTTAAATAAAATTGATTAATTTTAGAGCATATTCAAATGTATTATTGTAAATGCTGGTTACGTTATTCGGTGTACATTGTTTGTGAATGTGAAATATGATCGCGTATGCTATTGACGAGGAGCTGCTGCTGTGTGCTGTGTAGGTGGTGTAGTGGAAGGATCAGTGGCCTACACCGGAGACATTTCAGATCCATCTAGGACCAAGTACAATCTTCAGTACTATCTCGATATTGCTGATGAGCTCGTGAAAGCAGGAACACACATCATTGGCATCAAGGTGAATGCATTTTGAACTGTGTGTTTGCTAACCAGATGTGCCACAGAGCACATAGTTGCCGTCTGCTGATCATTATCATTGCATCCTCACTGTCAATAACAAGAAGCATTTGAAAAATGTTGGGCCCATTCGCTACTGCGAGCCGCCGTTACATTGCCAGTCACCAGGTGTTGCACACCAGCTATAGCTATAGCGCAGGCGGCGTGCGATGTCCACGACAACAACAACGACGACAACGCGTGACAGAGGGAACCGCTATGGCCCCATGGAATGGGCCCAATGAATAATTGGTAAATAGTGCTGTGGTTTTACGGAGTCCATCCTCTTTTTGAGGTATTGAGTCCGTAGTCTTTGATGAATGGCCAGTGCAACATCAGACCTACTTTCCCAGTGAAAGAGCATTACCATTACTCGTTGGCCGTAGGAGGCTGGGGCCAAATTTTCAAAAGATCCTAAGATGATCTTAGTATAAAATTACGACAATAACCAAAGTTACGAACATCCTAGGAGAAAGTTGTGATCATGCTGATTTTCGAAAAATCGTATCGTAGAACTGCGAAGAAATTACGTCATTACTTTACGATAAAATTCTTGCAGTCGTAAGTCAAGGTAGGAC
>Ga0209782_1000222_pt1 | contig 22462 bp, 16 predicted proteins | sample WorMetmaBAHAMAS1_FD_187390 | JGI IMG/M metagenome (GOLD analysis project Ga0209782, IMG submission 187390) | Marine gutless worms symbiont microbial communities from Max Planck institute for Marine Microbiology, Germany - Inanidrilus... | ecosystem: Host-associated > Annelida > Digestive system...
ATGTCGACCTCAAACCCCATCGTGTGCCGGGTGGCTCGACGCCAAGCCCGATCCGCAGTTCGCCGAGAAGTGCCATGACATTTGCCAGACCTATCGGCTCGCCCCCGAGCGTGCCGCCGCTGGTATCCCAACCTTCAGCATCGACGAGATGACCGGCATCCAGGCCCTCGAACGCATCGCCCCGACCTTGCCCGTCAGGCCCGGGCGCGTCGAACGGCGCGAGTTCGAGTACACCCGACACGGCACCTGTACCCTCATCGCCAGCTTCAACGTCGCCACTGGCGCAGCGAGCGCAGACATCGGCGAAACGCGCGCGGTCCGCTTGGTGGCAGAGCGCATCGGCTCTGAAGGCGATCTCGGCCGCAAAGGACGCTGCGGGATTCTACGCAACGCCGCGTCTCGTCAGACGTTTCTCAGCGATCCTGAACATCCCCTGGGGTTCCATTTCACACCCAAACACGCTTCTTGGCTCAACCAGATCGAAATCTGGTTCTCCAGCTCGTCCGTCGCGGCAACTTCCAATCCAAGAGCGACCTGGCCGGCAGGATCGGCGATTTCATCAACTACTTCAACGAAACCATGGCCAAACCATTCCGTTGGACATATCAAGCCACGCCCCTCACCGTTTGACCACGAGGTTTGACCACGAGCGGTATCACTATTTCTGCTCAGCAGCACTAGTGATACTGCCCCTAAAAGATTTCTTGTCCTCCGCGGAATTTGCCGACCTCGCCCGCATCCACCCCGAAGCTTTCACCCGCCAACGCGCGTTGTCGTTGCCCCATCGGGTGTCCATGCGGTTGAAGCTGCGCAAGGGCGTATCGGCGACGAGCTCGACCGCTTCTTCGGGGTACTCCACGACCAACCGCTGGCCGATGGGGTCTCCCCTTCGGCCTTCTGCCACGCACGCATGCAGCTCGACCCCCGCGCCCTGCTGGCCCTCAGCCGACCATTGCTGGAAGGCTTCGAACGCGACTTCACGCCCCGGCTGTGGCATGGCTTGCGTCTGTTGGCAATCGATGGTTCGACGGCGCGTTTGCCGAACACCGACGATGCGATGGCAACCTTCGGTGCGCCACCTGAAGGAAGCTCAGTTCCGCTGGCCCGCTTCTCACGCCTGTATGATGTCCTTAACGGCCTGGTGATCGAGGCCGATCGAATCCCCGCCAGGTCGGCGAGCGCGTGCTTGCTGGTGAGCATCGCGACCCGGGCCAATGATCTGATCTTATATGACCGCGGCTATCCGGCCTTCTGGCTGTTTGCCTTACACCACCAGGAACAACGTCGCTTCTGTGCCCGGATGCTGTTGGCTTTCTCCCGCGAGGTCAGCGCCTTCGTGGCCAGCGGCAAAAACAGTGAGGCGGTGCTGTTCACACCAGGCCCCCACGCACGCCAGCACTGTCAGACGTATGGATTGGCGACCGATCCCATCCCGCTACGCTTGATCCGCGTGAAGCTCAAAAACGGCGAAATCGAAGTGCTCGCAACCTCGCTCCTGGAGGAGCAAACCTATCCGAGCACCTGGTTCAAACACCTCTACCACCTGCGCTGGGGCAACGTGAGAAATGCCGCCTCGAAATCGAGAACTTCTCTGGCCTCAGCGCCCACGCCGTGAAGCAGGATTTCTACGCCAAGCTCTTCGTGCTCAACCTCACGGCAGTCCTTTCCTGGGTTGCTCAAGCCATCGCTGATCGCCTCTACCGCGACCGTCAGCACACCTACCGGGTGAATTTCGCCCAGGCGCTCTCCAAGAGGAAGGAAATCTGGTTCGGTTGCTCGTCTCCAATTCCTCACGGCAACTGCTCACCGCGTTAATACTCGCGATGGCGACAAGCGTCGAAGCCGCCCGACCGGACCACTCTTACTCGCGAAAGATCGAGCCCGCCAAGCTCCACCCCTTCCATCCCAACTGCAAACGCTGCCGATGAGTCTTAGAGGTTGTCTAAAAAGACATAAGTTACTAGAAAATCACCCCACGGTCATTTTATAGGGGTCTGGTTATTACAGAGCTATCGGATCGGAGAAGCAAGCGACTTGATGCAAAATAAACCTGAGCTTCACTCGAAGTTGGCTTGCGTTCGTAATCTTTATTCAATCGACGTGCTCGAACTAGCCAAGCAAAGGTTCTTTCAACCGCCCATCGACGAGGTAACACGTGGAAGCCGGGAAACCCTGTTTGTAACGACCTCGATCAGGCATCCGGATTGGATGCCAGAGCCAATCGGAAAGCTCCGGGCCGGAATAACCACTATCGGTCCAGATTTTTGTGATGGTATGTAAGGAATGAGAACAGCTCCGTTATGAGCTAGCGGGCCGCTTTCCCATCAAATATGTTGGCTGCGAACACCCGAACAATAATCAGACAACCCATTATATCGACAAGGATATTGCCTTTTCTCCTTTAACGAGCTTGCCTCCATCGAACCCTGATTCCAGATAGGATTCTGGGGTTCCCTTGATGCCTTGACTGTCAATGATGGCTGCCGTCGGGTCTGGGTTTCGACCTTTTTTTCACGTAAATCCTGACGTAGCGAGGTATTGACTTCTTCCAACGTTCGATTGTCCGCCCATTTGTTGTAGTAATAGTTAACCGGCCGGTAAGGGGGAAAGTCTGTTGGCAGGTAACGCCATGGACAACCGGTTTTATTCGGATAAAAAATCGCATTCAAGATTTCGCGAAGATCGGTCGTTCGTGGGCGTCCAGTGGTATAGGGTTCGAGCTCAGCGAAAATAGGCTGGAGAATTTCCCACTCTTCATCAATGAGGTCGCTCTGGTACCTGATAGGAGATTGAGTCTTTTCAGGCGTCATAGCGGAATCAGAAATAAAAGTGCTCACAGTGATTATACCACCAGAAAATCTGGTTTTTTCATTAAAAATCAATAAATTGTTTTTTATGCAGCATATAATATCGTAGTCCACATCGATAACCATATGATTCAGAAACGTTCTTTAGCACATAGTCTGGCCAAGTCGATGACATCCTAAAATCGGCAGCTTTGTTTTATCTTACAAGTGGTTACAAGATGGAAGAACCAGTTTCCCCGGACGCTAGTGGTGTCGAGACCTGAGTCGTCACGGATTACTTTGAAACCTTCGAAGTAATAATTTTGGCAGTGGTGATTTTTGAAGTGATAGGGTAGATGGACTCATCGTAATAATTCCGATTGCCACCGTTTTTCTCGTTACCTGATTCTAGATTTTAGCCCTCTCTTCTGGGAGAATACACTCGGTCTGAACGATGGCGTTCATTGATAAAACCAACCAAATGGTTTTCAATTACGATTATCGAGACTACAGTATACACCTGTCGCAAATGTCAAAGCGAAGATCTAGTTGAAAATGGCCCAAATGCGTCCGGTAGCTCGCAATATCACTGTAAAGCCTGTGGTGCCTATGGCGTACTTGAGCGCAAAAGAACGCGCGACGGAAGAAAAGAAAGAACTCGTTATAAAAGTCTATCAAGAAAGATCCAGTATGCGCGGGATTGAACGGACGTTTGGGGTCTCGCGCCGAACAGTGAGTGCTTGGCTAAAAAAACAGGCGAATGACCTCCCACCCCTTGAAGAGACGCTACAACCGGTTGATTCCAAAAAGATTCCTGTGCTGGAGGGGATGAGTTGCAGTCCTTTGTCTTTCGTAGCAAAGACAAAGTTCGGGTCTGGATTGCCATGAATGGAGAGAGCCGAGAAGGGGTAAAGAAACGGGGGGAACGGCTCATATTGAGCGTTGGAATAATACCTTACGGCAACATTTGGCACGCTTCGTATTGTTTGCTAGATATCACTTCAAAAATCACCACTACCAAAATATTCACCGTCAACCGGAGGTAACCGTTCTCCCCCAATATAGTTTTCGTACTGATTTTTGAATTCCGGTTTTTGGTAAGACATGGTATTCTCCTTCTTTTGAGTAGCATCGGTTCGTGGAATGTGCCGAAGCCTCGCTAGCGTTCGAGCAGCAAACGCAGCACCCGACGCAAAGGCTCGGTCGCTCCCCACAGAAGCTGGTCGCCGACGGTGAAGGCCGAAAGGTACTCTTCGCCCAGGTTCATCTTGCGCAATCGCCCTACCGGTATCCGTAGGGTGCCGGTGACCGCCGCCGGCGCGAGTGTCTGCACCGTGGCCTCCCGCTCGTTGGGGACCAGCGTTACCCAGTCGTTGGCGGAGACAATCATGTCTTCGATCTCATCCAGCGGGATGTTGCCGCTAAGCTTGACGGTCAACCCCTGGCTGTGACAACGCATGGCCCCGACCCGCACGCAGGTGCCATCGATGGGGATCGGCCGTTTTTCACGCCCGAGGATCTTGTTGGTCTCCGCCATGCCTTTCCATTCCTCCCGGCTCTGGCCGCTCGGAAGCCGGGTATCGATCCAGGGGATCAGACTCCCCGCCAGAGGGACACCGAATTGGGACGTCGGAAATTGCGCCCCCCGCATGGTCTCAGTCACTAGCCGGTCGATGTCCAGGATGGCGGAGGCAGGATCCACCAGCAGCTCGGCCACGCTGTCGTGGATAGCACCTATCTGGGCGAGGAGTTCGCGCATGTGCCGAGCGCCGGCGCCGGAGGCGGCCTGATAGGTCATGGCGCTGACCCATTCCACCAGGCCGTGGCGGAACAGCCCCCCCAGGGCCATCAGCATCAGGCTGACCGTGCAGTTGCCGCCGATGAAGTCCCGCTTGCCTGCGGCGATGGCCGTGTCGATGACATCGCGATTGACCGGGTCGAGCACGATGACACTGGTGGGTTCCATGCGGAGGGTCGAGGCGGCATCGATCCAGTAGCCACGCCAACACCGGTCCCGTAGACCGGGGTAGACCGCTTGCGTGTAGCCGCCGCCCTGGCAGGTGAGCACCAGATCCATGGCGGCCAGGGCGTCGAGATCCTGGGCGTCCTGCAGGGGAGCACTGCCCCGGCCCACGTCCGGGCCGGCCTGACCGACCTGGGAGGTAGTGAAGAAGACCGGCTCTTCGATGTCCGCGAAATCCCGTTCCTCGCGCATCCGATCCATGAGTGCCGAACCCACCATGCCGCGCCATCCCACGAAGCCGATCCTGTTCATCTTCTACTCCATTCACATGAATTTCCCGCCACGCAGGCGGACCACCGCCACAGCGATCGGTGGCCGGAAGCCCGCTCAGGGCGGGGCAAGCCCCGCCTTTTCGATGCCGCAGTCAGAGAACTGACTAGTTATTCCACCGGCAGCTTGCCGATCCGCTCCCGCCATTCCATGGGACCTGTCCGGTGCACCGATTCGCCGCGGGAGTCCACGGCGACGACTACCGGCATGTTCCGGACCTCGAATTCGCGGATCGCCTCCATCCCCAGGTCCTCGAAGGCGATCATGCGCGAACCTTTGATCGCCTTCGCCACCAGATAGGCAGCCCCGCCGACGGCCATCAGATAGACCGCCCGATGTTTCTTGATGGCTTCAATAGCGGCAGGTCCGCGCTCGGCCTTGCCCACCATGCCGATGAGTCCGGTCTCGGCAAGCATCTGTTCGGTGAACTTGTCCATGCGGGTGGCAGTGGTAGGGCCGGCGGGGCCGACGATCTCATCCCGCACCGGGTCCACCGGGCCCACGTAGTAGATGAAGCGATTAGTGAAATCGACTCCCTCGGGGAGAGATTCGCCCCGTGCCAGCATGTCGGCGATGCGTTTGTGGGCCGCGTCGCGTCCGGTGAGCAGCTTGCCGGAGAGCAGGATCCGGTCACCGGGCTTCCAGGTGGCGATCTCCTCCGGCGTGACGCGATCCAGGTCGACCCGCCCGGCGTTCGCACCGGCCTCCCAGGTGATGTCCGGCCAATCCTCCAGCCGCGGGGGCTCGAGCCTGGCCGGTCCGCTGCCGTCCAGGGTGAGCTCCAGGTGACGCGTGGCAGCACAGTTGGGGATGACGGCGACCGGCAACGAGGCGGCGTGAGTCGGGTAGGTCCTGATCTTTACGTCCAGGACCGTGGTCAGACCCCCGAGCCCCTGGGCGCCGATTCCCAGGGCATTGACCTTTTCGAACAGCTCCAGCCGCAACTCCTCGATGGAGTTCGCCGGGCCGCGGGTCCTGAGCTCATGGATATCGACGTGCTCCATCAGGGCCTCCTTGGCCAACAGCATGGCCTTCTCCGCGGAGCCGCCGATGCCGACCCCCAGCATCCCCGGCGGACACCAGCCGGCACCCATCATGGGGACGACCTTCAGCACCCAATCCACCAGGCTATCGCTGGGATTCAGGATGGTGAATTTGGTCTTATTCTCCGAGCCGCCGCCTTTGGCCGCCAACTTCACTTCCACCCGGTCTCCCGGCACCAGCTCCATATGGACTACCGCAGGTGTGTTGTCACGGGTGTTCTTACGTTCCCCGATCGGTGGAGAAACGATCGACGCGCGCAGCACATTGTCCGGGTGCGCGTATGCCCGGCGCACGCCTTCGTCCACCATCTCCTGGATACTCAGCCCTGCTTCCCAGCGCACACCCATACCGATCCGGAGGAAGACCACCGCCATGCCGGTATCCTGACAGATGGGACGATGGCCCTCGGCACACATCCTGGAGTTGACCAGGATCTGGGCCATGGCGTCTTTCGCTGCGGGGGACTCCTCGGCCTGGTAGGCCGCGGCCAGGGCCTGGATGTAGTCTTGCGGGTGGTAGTAGGAGATGTACTGAAAGCCGTCGGCGATGCTCCGGATAAAATCTTCTTGGCGGATAGTAGTCATGTTCGGGATCTGCCCTTCTTGTCGGTGGAATGTTTCGATAACCTCTCATTATACGCGCTCGTCTTGGGTACGGCCCATCTTCCTCTCTTCCCTCGTAGCGCAGGTGTCCCGTCTGCAAATGGACGCCGGCAGATGCACCAATAAATGGCAGGCGGGACGCCTGCACTACGAAATGATGAGTGATGAATGCAACTCATCATCCATCACTCAAACTTCGTCACCGGAACTGCTCGCGGGGCGGTGTGGCGCAGCCCCGGCACAGCTCCCGGTAGCCACGCAGGAAGGGGCTGTGGCTACGTTGTTTGAGCTGCTGCTTGAGGCACCCCTTCCGAGTCCCGTTCAGGTGCCCGGTGCGGTCCGGATCGGTCAGCATCAGCAGGCGGTAGTGGTGATTCTTGAAGTGATATCTAGCCAACAATCGGCAATAATTCGGTAGGGTCTAGATAACTTTAGAGTGGATTTTTTCTCAGCAGAGTTAGTATTCTCTCAGAGAGATTTTTCTCTCGGTGATTAAATCTAAACTCACACTCCTTGCGGTGTAAATGAAACGTTTGTCGTGGGACACTATTGAACTTTGCAAGCCTTCGTTTGGCATATGACCAGAATGATTCAATGCCATTGATATGGCAATTACCGCGGGCAAATACATTCTCGCCATGATGCACTCGGAAATGCTTTTTGTACCCCATGTCCACCAGCCTATTATAGCCTCTCCAGCCGTCCGAGTGGATGATGCTGTCGAGCCCGGATCGCAGCCTGTGGCTGCTTTTCGGCGGCATCTTGGACGATCTCGGTGTAGACTTTCCCTTGCTGTTCCAGGATCCTGAAGACAATCGTTTTACCGCCTGCTCCACGAGCCTTCTCCCACGGACACGGCGCGCACCAAAATAGGACTCATCGACTTCAACCTCGCCAGAGAAGGATGATGAAGCGTCACAAACCTGGGCGACTCCAATTCGTAACTTCATTCGAGGCCGGTAAATCAAGCGCAAAAGAGCGTATAATCACTCTGAATTTGGCTTCGGAAAGGTGTGAACGCCTAAAATACCTTTTTTCCTTGTATAACATAACCTTAGCATGCAGGTGCAGACGCTAAAGCTATCTAGACCCTAAAAGTTTATCAAGTGAAAGATCCAGTATGCGCGGGATTGAACGGACGGTTGGGTTCTCGCGCCGAACAGTGAGTGCTTGGCTAAAAGAACAGGCGAATGACCTCCCACCCCTTGAAGAGACGCTACAACCGGTTGATTCCAAAAAGATTCCTGTGCTTGAGGGGATGAATTGCGGTCCTTTGTCTTTCGTAGCAAAGACAAAGTTCGGGTCTGGATTGCCATGAATGGAGAGAGCCGAGAAATCGTCGCCTCCGCCTGCGGCGATCGCAGCGAAAACACCTGATTTGGCACGCTTCGTACGTAAGACGTTGTCTTTTTCCAAAAGTTACGAATTGGGGTACAAAAAGCATTTCCGAGTGCATCATGGCGAGAATGTATTTGCCCGCGGTAATTGCCATATCAATGGCATTGAACCATTCTGGTCATATGCCAAAGGAAGACTTGCAAAGTTCAATGGTGTTCCACGGCGAACGTTTCATTTACACCACAAGGAATGTGAGTTTAGATTTAATCACCGAGAGGAAAATCTCTCTGATATAATATTAACTCTGCTGAGAAGAAATCCACTCTAAGGTTATCTAGACCCACTTTTATAATGAGTTCTTTCTTTTCTTTCGTCGCGCGCTCTTTGCGCTCAAATACGCCATAGGCACCACAGGCTTTACAGTGATATTGCGAGCTACCGGACACATTTGGGCCATTTTTAACCAGATCTTCGCTCTGACACCTGCGACAGGTGTAGACTGTAATCTTAATCTTGATAATCGTAATTGATAACTCTTTGGTTGGTTTTATCAATGAACGCCATCGTTCAGACCAAGCGTATTCTTCCAGAAGAGAGGGCTAAAATCTAGAACTAGGTAACGAGAAAAACGGTGGCAATCGGAATGATTGCCGATGAATCCATCTACTCTATTACTTCAAAAATCACCACTACCCAGCAGGCTTCCTCGACCACCTGGCCGTGGGCGAATCGGATGCGCACCTCATCATTCCGCATTCATCATTTGGGAGTGCAAGCGGGACGCCTGCGCTACCTGGGAGAGAGCCTGCGCCGAACGCAGCGAGGGGGGGTGGGGAGAGGGGATCGAATCGGTTCCCATTTGAAACTTGCCCACAACCCCCTGCTGAAAGCAGCAACACCGGGCTGGGCATCGCTAACCCGGCCCAACGGAGCTAAAGTACCCGTTTCTACTCGACCACAACCCGGAGGGAACCTTGCCCTCTCTCACCGAATCCATCGCCAAGGTCGGCGGCAACACCTTTCTGTCCCGCATCGCGGGCTTCGTCCGCGACCTGGTGGTGGCCCGGGTCTTTGGTGCCGACGCCGGGACCGACGCCTTCTTCGTCGCCTTCAAGATCCCCAACTTCATGCGCCGGCTGTTCGCCGAAGGGGCCTTCTCCGTAGCCTTCGTGCCTGTGCTCAATGCGTATAAAACCAAGCACGGCACCTCGGAGCTCAAGGGCTTCGTGGATGGTATGGCGGGGACCTTCGGCGCGGTCCTGCTGGGCGTGACCCTCCTCGGTGTGCTCGGGGCCCCCGTGCTGATCCTGATCTTCGCCCCGGGCTTCTCGGACGAGGTGGATAAGCAAGCGATGGCCGTGGAGATGCTGCGCCTGACCTTTCCCTATCTGATGTTCATCTCCCTGACGGCGTTCGCTGGGGGGATCCTCAATACCTACGAGCGATTCGGTGTGCCCGCCTTCACGCCGGTCCTGCTCAATGTTTCCCTGATCCTCTGCGCTCTCTGGCTGGCCCCGGAAATGGAGCGCCCCATCTCCGCGCTGGCCTGGGGGGTCTTCATCGCGGGGATCGCACAGCTCGTCTTCCAGCTACCGTTTTTGTGGCGGATCGGGATGCTACCGCGACCGCGCGTCGATTTTCGGGACCCTGGAGTGCGGCGTGTCATCAAGCTCATGGTTCCGGCCCTGTTCGGGGTCTCGGTGACCCAGATCGGCCTGCTGTTGAACACCCTGTTGGCCTCCTTCCTGGTGACCGGGAGTATCACCTGGCTCTACTACGGCGATCGGCTCATGGAATTTCCCCTGGGTATCCTGGGCGTAGGATTGGGGACCGTGATCCTGCCCAAGCTGTCTCAAAAACACGCCGAGCAGTCACCCGAGGCGTTCTCGCGGACCCTGGACTGGGCCCTGCGCTGGGTGCTGCTGTTGGGGGTGCCCTCCGCGATCGGGCTGCTGGTGCTGGCCGGTCCCATGATGGCCGCCTTGTTCCACTCCGGCGAGTTCACCGGCGAAGATGTGATTATGGCCGCACGGGCGCTCATGGCCTATGCCTTGGGGTTGACCGCTTTCATGGGCATCAAGGTCCTGGCGCCGGGTTTTTACGCGTGCCAGGATATGAAGACGCCCGTGAGGATCGCCGTGATTGCGATGGTCGTCAACGTGACCTTCAGTCTGCTGCTGATGTTTCCCCTGGGACACACGGGCCTCGCGCTTGCGACCACGCTCTCCGCCGTCGTCAACGCCGGTCTCCTGTTGCGGGGTCTGCTGCGGGAGGGTATTTATCGGCCCGGGAGCGGCTGGCGTGTGCTCCTGCTACGCGGCTTGGGCGCCGGCATCGTCATGGGCCTCATAATCTGGTGGGGCAGCGGGGGAACGGCCCCGTGGCTCGCGATGGGGGGCTGGGAGCGGGTTCTGAAGCTGGTGGGCTGGATCCTGGCAGGGGGTGTGGCCTATGCCATGTCATTGCTGGCCTTCGGTATCCGGCCCCGGCATTTTCCCAGGGTGAACGCATATAAATCCTGCTGATATCTCTACCTCAGAAAAGTAGGCCCGGTTCGGCACGTACCGCTGCGTTTCTATCCGCAGATTACGCAGATTTCCGCAGGTTCTTCCGTTTTTCATCGCCATCGGATTATTTTTATATGATCAATTTTAATTCACCAATCAGAGGATGACAGCCGCAGCCTCATTCAAGGTGGGTGAGTTGTCAGTGGGGACGATTGGTGGCTGGAAGTTGGGAGCAGCTTGTTGATTGAAAAGAAAATCATGCGCGCTAGCCCTGGGGGAGAAGGAGTACCTGCAGCGCGTATTTCTACGATGTGTTTGCTTTCATGAGGGTCATTCGCGGACTGCACAATCTGGCACCTCGGCAGCGCGGAACGGTCGCTACTATCGGCAACTTCGACGGGGTGCACCTGGGACACAGAGCGGTGTTCGGACGCCTACAGGCACAGGGGCGGGCGCTTCGATTGCCGGCTACGGTGATTACCTTCGAGCCCCAGGCCATGGAGTATCTGGCACCGGATGCGGCGCCGGCTCGCCTGACCCGGTTGCGCGAGAAGCTCGCCGCCCTCGCGGACTGCGGCATCGAGCAGGTAGTGCTGCTCGAATTCGGTCCCAAGCTGGCGCGGATGGGCGCGCGGGAGTTCGTGCGGGAATTGCTCGTGAATGGACTGAGCGCCCGGTATTTGCTGGTAGGCGACGACTTCCGCTTCGGTCATGGCCGGGGAGGGGACTTCCGGCTCCTGCGGAAGATGGGCCGGGAGCACGGCTTCGCCGTCGAGAATCTGCACACCATAACGGACGGCGACAAGCGGGTGAGCAGCACCCGGATCCGCGAGGCACTGGCGCGGGGAGATTTTGCGTTTGCCCACCGTCTGCTGGGCCGGACCTACCGCATTTGTGGGCGCGTCGAGCATGGCGACAAGCGCGGGCGGAACATCGGTTTTCCGACCGCCAACCTGAATCTGCGCCGGCTGGTGAGCCCCCTCCGCGGCGTCTACGCGGTGATGGTCAGGGGCATTGCGGACCGACCCTGGCCGGGAGTAGCCAACCTGGGGACCAGACCGACGGTGGACGGTGGCGCCAGATACCTGCTCGAGGTCTATCTGTTCGACTTTTCGGGCAACCTGTACGGCCGACACCTCGAAGTCGAATTTCGACACAAGCTGCGGGACGAGGAAAAGTTCGAGTCCTTCGATGAACTCAAGATCCAGATCGGTCAGGACAGCACGACCGCGCGGACGTTGCTTGGGACACCGGCAACTGTCTGACGGATTCAGGTGACGATACGTCCCTGTCCTCCCCTCTCAGAACTACGAATGAACACGAATCATTGGTGTCAATCTTGGTTTTCATTTTGCGGTGGTTGTAAAGCAATGCCGTTAAGTTAAGCGTTTACTTCGGCAATTACTACTGATGCTTTGGCTATTTGCCGCCAAACTTGTTACGATACGAATTTATACGCGCTCGCCCTGACGAAGTCGTCACAATCCGCGCGGGCAGAGGCCAAAACCGATAAACTTCCGTTACTCCGGTTCGCTTCACGAGAGCGCATGAAGTTTATTGGGAAACCAGCCTGTGACCGATTACAAACACACCCTCAACCTCCCCAGGACCGCCTTCCCCATGAAGGCCAACCTCGCCCAGCGCGAACCCACCATCCTCAAACGGTGGGGAGAGATGGACCTTTATGGTCGCATCCGCAAGGCCGCAACAGGCCGGGATCAGTTCATCCTCCACGACGGGCCGCCCTACGCCAATGGGGAGATCCACATCGGCCACGCCGTCAACAAGGTATTAAAAGACATCATCGTCAAATCCCAGACCCTGGACGGCCTGGATGCACCCTACGTCCCCGGTTGGGACTGCCACGGGATGCCCATTGAGCTAGAGGTAGAGAAGGAAAAGGGCAGACCCGGCGCCGAGCTCAACCCGGCCGCGTTCCGTCGCGCCTGTCGCGACTATGCTCGACACCAGGTGGACGGTCAGCGCAGGGATTTCAAACGCCTGGGCGTGCTCGGGGATTGGGAACACCCCTACCTCACCATGGATTTCGGCTTCGAGGCCGACATCATCCGCGCCCTGGGCCGCATCATCGCCAACGGTCACGTCCAGGCGGGCTACAAGCCGGTGCACTGGTGTACCGACTGCCGCTCCGCTTTGGCGGAGGCAGAGGTTGAATACACCGATAAGATCTCCATCGCCGTCGATGTGCGCTTCCCGGTGTCGGACGAGGAATCCCTGTTCGCCCGCTGCCGCGACCTGCCCACTGGCCACGGGGACGGACCCCTAGCGGTCGTTATCTGGACCACCACCCCCTGGACCCTGCCCGCCAACCAGGCCGTCGCCCTCAATCCCGAATTGGAATACGTTGTGGCGCAGACCGAGGGGGAGCACGGACGTGAACGCCTGCTCCTGGCCGAGGGGCTGCTGCGTGAGACCATGGACCGCTATGGGATCGAGAGCTACCGCGTGCTCGGCTACGGTCGCGGCGACGCCTTCGAGGGCATCGCCCTCCGGCACCCCTTCTACGACCGCGAGGTCCCTGTGATCCTGGGCGAACACGTGACTCTGGACGCCGGCACCGGCGCCGTCCACACCGCCCCCGGCCACGGCCTGGAGGACCATGTAGTCGGCCTGCGCTACAGCCTGTCTGTGGACAATCCGGTGGGTGGCGATGGTCGCTTTCTGCCGGCTACGCCCCGCTTCGCCGGCGAACACGTCTTCACCGCCGACGAGCAGGTCGTCGAGGTCCTCAAGGCCGAGGGAGCGCTGCTGCGGGAGGCCCGCTTGAGCCACAGCTATCCCCACTGCTGGCGCCACAAATCCCCCGTCATTTTTCGGGCCACGCCCCAGTGGTTCATCGCCATGGACCGGCAAGGACTGCGAGATGCCGCCTTGCGCGAAATCGCCAAGGTGCACTGGACACCGGACTGGGGCCAATCCCGCATTGATGGCATGGTGCGTAACCGACCCGACTGGTGCATCTCCCGCCAGCGGACTTGGGGCGTGCCCATCCCCTTATTCATCCACAACGAGAGCGGCGAGTCGCACCCGGACACCCCGGCCCTTATCGAACAGGTAGCGCAGAGGGTGGAACAGAAAGGGATCGAGGCCTGGTTCGAGTTGCGACCTCAAGACCTGCTCGGCGACGAAGAGGGCAGGCACTATGAAAAGGTTAGAGACACCCTAGACGTCTGGTTCGACTCCGGCGTAACCCACGCCTGCGTGCTGGAACGCCGCGCGGGACTGCGCGCACCGGCGGACCTCTATCTGGAAGGCTCCGACCAGCACCGTGGCTGGTTCCAATCCTCCCTCCTCACCGGCGTGACCGTAAATAACCGGGCGCCCTATACCCAAGTGCTGACCCACGGCTTCACGGTCGATGCCAAGGGCGAAAAAATGTCCAAATCCAAGGGCAATGTCGTCCGGCCCCAGGACGTCATGAAAACCCTCGGGGCTGACATTATCCGCCTCTGGGTAGCGGCGACCGACTACCGGGGCGAGATGAGCGTCTCGGACGAAATCCTCAAGCGGACCGCCGATGCCTACCGCCGCATCCGCAACACGGCCCGATTCCTGCTAGCTAATCTGAACGGCTTCGATCCCGCTTCTCACCTGGTCGCGCCCGCTGACATGATCGCACTCGACCGCTGGGCGGTAGACCGGGCCTATCGGCTCCAGGAGGAAATCATCCGGGCTTATGGGGACTACCAATTCCACCTCATCTACCAGAAGATCCACAACTTCTGCGTCGTAGACATGGGCGGCTTCTACCTGGACGTCATCAAGGATCGCCAGTACACCACCCAGGCTGATGGGTTGCCCCGACGCTCCTGCCAGAGCGCCATGTATCACATCATCGAAGCCATGAGCCGCTGGTTGGCCCCCATCCTCAGTTTTACTGCCGAAGAGATCTGGCAACACCTGCCCGGCACGCGCTCAGACTCGATATTTCTCGAGACCTGGTACCAGGGGCTCTTCGATCCGGACCCCGATGTCCCCTTCGACCGAGATCTGTGGGACCGGATTCTGGCGGTACGGATCAGCGTATCCAAACACCTGGAAGAAGCCCGCAAAGAGGGAGCTATCGGCTCCTCCCTGGATGCGGAGCTGGACCTTTATTGCAGTCCCGATCTGGCCGTGACCCTGGCGAAGCTGGAAGACGAGCTGCAGTTCGTCCTCATCACCTCCTACGCCCGAATACACCCCCTGGAAGATAAGCCCGAGGATGCCCGTGACACCGACCTGCCGGGCCTGGCAGTAGAGGTTACGCCCTCCGATCACGCCAAGTGCGTGCGCTGCTGGCACCATCGTGAAGATGTAGGAACCGACCCGGAACACCCGGATCTGTGCGGGCGCTGTGTGACCAATGTTGGGGGGGAGGGGGAAATACGGCGGTTTGCATAATCCGACACTTGCATAGTAGATTACGCGCATTCTAACGCAATGCCCTTAAGTTAAGGCTCATGACAGCGCTTGTAGTTGGCTGGTGTGCGTGGGGACCTGGTGTGAACAGCACCGCCTCACTGTTTTTGCCGCTGGCCACAAAGGCGCTGACCTCGCGGGAGGAAGCCAACGGCATCCGGGCACAGAAGCGACGTTGTTCCTGGTGGTGTAAGGCAAACAGCCAGAAGGCCGGATAGCCGCGGTCATATAAGATCAGATCATTGGCCCGGGTCGCGATGCTCACCAGCAAGCACGCGCTCGCCGACCTGGGCGGGATTCGATCGGCCTCGATCACCAGGCCGTTAAGGACATCATACAGGCGTGAGAAGCGGGCCAGCGGAACTGAGCTTCCTTCAGGTGGCGCACCGAAGGTTGCCCTCGCATCGTCGGTGTTCGGCAAACGCGCCGTCGAACCATTGATCGCCAACAGACGCAAGCCATGCCACAGACGGGGCGTGAAGTCGCGTTCGAAGCCTTCCAGCAATGGTCGGCTGAAGGCCAGCAGGGCGCGGGGGTCGAGTTGCATGCGTGCGTGGCAGAAGGCCGAAGGGGAGACCCCATCGGCCAGCGGTTGGTCGTGGAGTACCCCGAAGAAGCGGTCGAGTTCGTCGCCGATACGCCCTTGCGCAGCTTCAACCGCATGGACACCCGATGAGGCAACGACAACGCGCGTTGGCGGGTGAAAGCTTCGGGATGGGGTAGTGCTTAATCTGTAGTGATCGCAGGTTTGGGGGCAATCTCAGCATTATAATAGTGAATAAAATTCCAGATAGCTCCGAAATGATTTTCGATCTTCTTGGAAAAGGATGGCGTTTTTCTTACTAACCGAGAAATTCGCTGTCTTAATGTAAGATTGAACCTTTCAATGTGATTCGTTTTTCCTCTTTCTTTACCAACTGCTCGATGTCTATTTTGGGGAAGAACCTGCTCATATGCAGACCCATATGCAGACCGAAAATCGGTGTAACAAACGGCGCATCGACGGTAGACTGGTGGCAAGATTTCCATGATGCCTCGGCACCGGCACGATCGCGATTCCCAACATGCACCCCGACAATCTCTCTGGAATCGCTGTCAATTACCAACCAAATCCATTGCTTGTTGCGCTTGAGTCAGACAAAAGACCACATTTCATCGCATTCTACCGTTAAGCCCCCCTTTTTTTGAGATATCGATTTGTTGGGGTACATGCTCATACTTCCGATTGATATACTGTCGCAGCCAAGGTTCTGAAATCTCGGTCCCTGTTGAAATTCCAGCGATTGAAATCTTCTCCAAAAGCAACTTGTCTACCGTATCCCATAACTGTTGCGGGATTCTTTTATTCTGAGGATTTTCGACAAATTGTCTGCCACAGTCTTTGCACACATATTTTTGTTTCCCATTGTGAATGGGTCAATTTTTTGCGGTATGCCTTGAATTGCAGGTTGGACATTCCATTATGTTTTCCTCAACCGTTAACTCATGCTTATTCATGAGCCCTGAATTATAACTCGTAACCTGACATGTTGATAGCTAATGTTATGCACATCATAGCCTCACACTACCAGCTCTGCGGGTAGATTGAAGAAGAAAACGGTTCAGCAGAAAATTATCACTACATGTTAAGCACTACCCGGGATGGATGCGGGCAAGATTGGCAAATTCCGCGGAGTACAAGAAATCTTTTAGGGGCGTATAAATATTGGTAGTGATGATTTTTGAGTAGTGGTGATTTTTGAAGTGATAGGGTAGATGGATTCATCGGCAATCATTCCGATTGCCGCCATTTTTCTCGTTACCTGATTCTAGATTTCAGCCCTCTCTTCCGAAAGAATACGCTTGGTCTGAAACAATTGCGTTCATTGATAAAATCAACCAAAGAGTTATCAATTACGATTATCGAGACTAAAGTCTACACCTGTCGCAGGTGTCAGAGCGAAGATCTGGTTAAAAATGGCCCAAATGTGGTCCGAAAGAAAAAGTTTGGGTCTAGATTGTCATGAATGGAGAGAGCCGAGAAATCGCCGCCTCCGCCTGCGGTGATCGCAGCGAAAATACCTGTCGAATACTCTGGGATCGCGTACCATCTGCTTGTAAAGAAGCCATCGTTTTCAGTGATTATTGGCGCGCGTATCAAGCCGTCATTCCGCTCAAGCAACATCGCCCTGGGGGTAAAGAAACGGGGGAAACGGCTCATATTTTAGCGTTGGAATAGTACCCAATGCCATTGGGTTAACACGTAACCTTATGTATTTGCTATACTATTTTCCGTTTTCAACCACCACTACCAGCAAGGAGTCAACGATGGTTCTCCAGGCCAAAATCGATCCACCCCACCGCAACAGAAACCAAGTTAATCGGTCGAGTTTGAAAAAACTTATACGCCCCCAAAAGATTTGGTAGTGGTATTTTTGAAGTGATATCTAGCCAACAATCGGTAATAATTCGGTATTATATCGGTGTATGAAGAGTTTCAAACCAATCTCATGCGTTTTAATCCATTTGGAATAAAGACAACGTCTTACGTATGAAGTGTACCTGTTGCCGTAAGGGATTATTCCAACGCTCAATATGAGCCGTTTCCCCCGTTTCTTTACCCCCAGGGCGATGTTGCTTGGTCGGATGACGGCTTGATACGCGCGCCAACAATCACTGAAAACGATGGCTTCTTTATAAGCAGATAGTACGCGACCCCAGAGTATTCGGGAGGTGTTTTCGCTGCGATCGCCGTAGGCGGAGGCGACGATTTCTCGGCTCTCTCCATTCATGGCAATCCAGACCCAAACTTTGTCTTTGCTACGAAATACAAAGGACCGCGCAACTCATCCCATTCCAGCACAGGAATCTTTTTGGAATCAACCGGTTGTAGCGTCTCTTCAAGGGGTGGGAGGTCATTCGCCTGTTCTTTTAATCAAGCACTCACTGTTCGGCGCGAGACCCCAAACGTCCATTCAACCCCGCCGTCCGTTCAACCCCGCGCATACTGGATCTTTACTTGATAAACTTTTATAACGAGTTCTTCCCTTTCTTCCGGCGCGCGTTCTTTTGCGCTCGAGTACGCCATAGGCACCACAGGCTTTACCGTGATATTGCGAGCTACCGGACGCATTTGGGCCATTTTAACCAGATCTTCGCTCTGACATTTGCGACAGGTGTATATACTTTAAAGTCCCCGATAGGGGATCCGTAAACCCCTCGCCTTTAGGCGACGGATAGGGGCGTCCAGGTTAAGCTTGGTGGATGGAGGATTACAAGCGAGGTTCACACGCAGTACGGGACGGTAAGTACCATCATGGTGTGGACGACGAAATATCGGTATCAAGCGCTCGGTGGAGATGTGGGCTACCGTTTGCCGAGAGCTGTTGAGAGAGATCGCGCAAAGCAAGGAGATGCTGATCTACGCGGGGTCGATCAACCGCGACCATGTGCACATGCTGATCGGAATCCCTCCGCAGCTGTCGGTATCGCGAGCGGTCCAGTATCTCAAGGGCAAGAGTTCGCATAAGCTGTTGTCAGAGTATCTGCATCTAAGAAGACGGTACTGGGGTCAATATCTGTGGGCGAGAGGGTATTGGGTTGCCACGAGTGGGAATGTGACCGACGGGGTGTGGAAGGAATACATCAAGAACCAAAGACCGCCGGAGCCGGATGACGATTTTGAGGTTACGTAGCGGTAGCCATCGGCCGCGTGGCCGATTAATCCGGCTTTTCGCCGTAACTCGAAGCCACCGGCTTTAGCCGGTATTCACTCTCGATAATCATAATTGAAAACTCTTGGGTTGGTTTTATCAATGAACGCAATCGTTCAGACCAAGCGTATTCTTCCAGAAGAGAGGGCTAAAATCTAGAATCAGGTAACGAGAAGAACGGTGGCAATCGGAATGATTACCGATGAATCAATCTACTCTATCACCTCAAAAATCACCACTACCGATAATACTTTATCAGCTTCTATTCTGTTGCTGTATAGATGGCAAGAGCAGTATGCAATCGCATTTCCTCCGGGAAGTGGGCTGAGAGATGAGATTCGATGCAGCAATGCCTGGAATTATCGCTTCAACGGATTGGAGAATGCGTATTAATGATTACTTTTTTGATGACTAAGAGGTAATACTTTTGTGAAAAAGTTTTTTATTGTCGTTCTGACAGCAATGATCATCGGATCGGCCGGATTCTTCGTGATGGATGTGGAAGCTAAAAGGTTTAGTGGACGTGGTTTCTTTCGATCCAGTGGGGTTAAACATTTTTCCCGTTTTAAATCACCGAAAGCTGTAAGAGCACATTCGCTGAAGATGAAGGTGAAACAAGGGAAGCCAAAAAGTATAAAGACTATTGGTGCGAAAAGAAAGTCTGGTATTACCGGAGGTAGTCTAGGGGTTAAGACCAAAACGGTGCTCAAAACAAAACGAATGCGTGAACGATTCAAGCAAAAGCCTGCTCCGATTGTTTCCAATTCCGTAAAAAAACCTTCAATGACTAGGAAACAACGGCAGACTGTGATTGCTGATAAGTACCGTGATAATCCGATTTATTCACGTGCTCGTGCCAGCGATAAAAGAGCTTATCGAAAACGTTATGACCGGTACTATGGTCAGAATTACGAGCCGCCAGGTTATGTGTTCAGTGCAGCGCCTTCCTATGGAATGTTGGATACGATCTTCTTATACAGTCTGTTGAATGATATCGGCAATGCAGGGGCATTTGCACATAATCATCAAAATGACCAGGATTATCTGAAGTGGCGTGCGGAGGCCGATAAACTGGCCGAACAAAATGTGGATCTGCGGCAGCAGCTTACTGCAATGGATACCGAAGCTGCTAAATTGAGTGGTATGCCTATTGATCCATCTTATTTGCCGAAGGGGGTTGATCCGGACGTTGCTTTGGCAGCGAATGTGCGTGCTACAACATTGCCTCAGCTAAGGATTTGTGTCGGATCTCGGTCCGGTACTTATTATAGAGTTACTGTGAGTGTACTCGGTCCGAACCTTGGTGATATGGTCAGTGTTTCACCAGTGAAAACCAGTGGTTCCAATCAGGCCCTTGAGTTTCTTGGCGATGGAAAATGTGATGCCGCATGGGTTCAGAGAGACAGCTATTGGAATTATATTGAAGAGAAAAATCTTTCCGATTTACCATTTGAGCGTATCAGTTCTCCCTATGAAGAAGCCGTTTATCTGATTTGTCATACGAATGGCCCAGGCAAAATCACTGAGCTTAGTAAGGAACACAGGGTTTGGTTTCCGAAGCAGTCCGGTGCAGGCGAGACGTGGAAGAATTTTATTGGTGAGGATGACGATTATGGGAATGTTCGGACTGTTCTGAACACGGCTTCAATGGCTATTACTTCCAATGAAGAGGCCTTATTGAAGATTGTCGATGCCGATAATTGTATGCTGTATGTTGCCGCACCGGGTGCGACCGAATTTATGGAAACGGTTGAAAAGATGGCTATCGATAGGAATCTTGTTATGATTGACGTGAATGATGGCGATCTCGATGATACAACTGATCCGGCAGGTGAGAAGGTGTACGACTATAAGGAAATTGATTCGACTGTTCATCCGAACCTTGCCCGTCAGAATGGATTGATTTTCGGTAGTGGAGATATTGATACCCTGTATCTCAAAGCCGATTTTGTCGTTGGTAATGCATGGAAAGTCGCCAATCCCGAACTTTATCCGTCGGTTGCGCTTGATGTTGTTTCTCTTGGGGATGAAATCAGAGAGGCAGTCGGCCAGTAATTCGCATAATAAGAGGCTATTGAGATGTTTGGTAATTATTTGAAGAAGATGTTTTGGATTGGGAATAAGGAGGTTCCTTTAACTGAAGCTTTTCATTCACCATTAAGGATTTCACTTCATAGTACGATCAAGTTAGAAACGGTTGATCTGTTGGTGTTGCAATCTGCCCTTCATCCGGACTTTGTTATCCCGAGCGGAGATCTGGAAGTGCTTGCGATCGGTAAATTTGACATGGATGGAACGCCAATTCATCAGATTTACAGTCGAGACCAGATAGGGGAGGAATTTATTTTACAGCTCGTTGAAGGCAAGGATTATCGATCCCATGAATCAACTGTTGATGAAGTTACTTTATTCAAGCAGGTTGTCACAGTGGAGCCCGAGACTGAGTATTCTCTCAATCAGCAGCTTGCGACGATTGGATTTCAGGTGTTGGTAGTCAATGATGTCACTTATCATCGAGTTTGGGGGGATGCCTATACCGAGAAGGCCGATTTTCGAAGCTATAACGAGACGGTGATAACACCGGCTGGGGTTGAAAACTATACGAATCGATGGCTATTGTATGGTCGTGAGCTCGAAAGTCCGGTTGGTGGGGATCCGGTCAATGAATATCTATTGGTTGGTATCGAAGAAAATGAATCCACTGCGCAAATTATGATGCAAGTTGGATTGACATTTAATCGGACTGATGTTTTAGTCCAATAACCGAAAAGGAGAAACCTGAACATGTTTGGTCGATTTATCAAAAATTATGGTAAGAAGAAGATCATTGATGGTATCTTTGGTCTGCAAGATGCGATTGTTGCCTTTGATCCCGAAGGGGCTACTGAGGCTGAGATCACTACGATGGAGGAAAACTTTGATAAAATCAATCAGGAGTATGCCAAGGCAAAGCAGGATTGGATGCGTGAAAAGAAGGAGGCGGAAGAAATTGAAGCCCTGTACAATCAGCGTTTGGCTGCCGCCGAACAGATTCAGAACCGAATCAATACGGATCCTGATAATGCCCGACAGCTGAATGATGCCCTGACCCAGCTTGTCGAAACGCTTGAGGGTATGAGCTCTGATGTTGAGCAGGAAAAAGAGGAAGCCAAGGATGCAAAGGAGGTAATGGATGATCTTGATGAAACGGTCAAGCTCTATGCCGAAAATCTGAAAAAGGCGCGCAGTCAATTGAAGGCCGCTGCTCATGCTATGGAAAAGGCTAAGCGACAAGAGGAACGTGCCAATATCAAGGCCGAGCGGGTGTCTCGTCTTGCCGGCTTGAAGCAGGGTGGTTCTGTTCTTGGGTCGGCCTTGGAAAGCATGAATAAACAGGCGGTTGAAGCCGAGGCCCGTGCGGATGCTGCAATGCATAAAGCGGAATTGCTTGGGCCGGCTAAAGTTGAAGAGAATGCAATTGTTAAGGAAGCTCTTGCAAGTGTTTCCGGAACACCACCCACTTCAACGTTGATTTCCGAACGATTGGCTGCATTAAAAAAGTAAAAGACATTTAGGAGATGCCCGAAACCCTAATTAGATCATTATGATATAATAGGGTTTTTTGGTAACTATTAAGGACCCCTTGCTAAAGCGAGAGCTACCTATTTAGCCCAGCCCGATGACAAACCCCGCTGTATTTCGGCGGGGTTTATGTTTTGGGGCGGGATGAGCCGTGATGCGGCGATCCTTGGCCGCCTCAGGCTGTCTTGGCGAGGGTCAAGGCGATTTTCTCGATGTT
>Ga0209782_1000223_pt1 | contig 22417 bp, 14 predicted proteins | sample WorMetmaBAHAMAS1_FD_187390 | JGI IMG/M metagenome (GOLD analysis project Ga0209782, IMG submission 187390) | Marine gutless worms symbiont microbial communities from Max Planck institute for Marine Microbiology, Germany - Inanidrilus... | ecosystem: Host-associated > Annelida > Digestive system...
GAGGGGGCTGTGCACCACTCACAGAATTTTTTAGGTATTTAATTTTGGTGTGAAATAATGCATTTTCGTGCACTTTCACACATAAATATCAAAATTGGCAAACTCTGTTTCGGGGGGCTAACATTTAGTTTGGGAGGGCTGAGCCCCCCACCCAAGCTACGTCCCTGGTTTTATGGTCATTAATGACAGCGACTACCAGCACGTCTATATGCATAACGCGGGAGATGAGTTTTATTTTTTTTATCCATGGTTTGGGGGACTTAGCCCTTGCGCCCCTTCCATCCGCTCCTGAGTAAGAGGTATGGGGAGCGTCATGAGCTCCCCCAGTTGGGTCCGGGGCTCCCCGGCTGCCAAAGCATTTTTGGCATATTTGAAGCCCATAGAACAGCCCATAAAGCTAATTTTTTTCGAAAAAGACCACCCAATCGATCGATTAAGGGGCAAGGCCACTGGACAATCTCCTCCTCGAGCGGGGGGCACTCGGGTTTAGCGGGGTGCACGGCCTTTGCCCCCCTCCGCTTGGCTACAGGCCTGCATCCAGCTGCAGTTTTATCATGTCAAAACAGCTGAATCTGAGTCTCAGACTAACCAACCCATAGTTGTCAGATCTAACCTTTATCATACCTGGTTAGCCTTTCTTTGTAATACTAATCAACATACGCTGTTGTTGGAGACCTTCGCCTGTCTACCCATCGTAGTATCACAAACTCACAGCGATCCCGAATTCTACAGAGTAAGCGATCGAGTGGGGTAGCGTTCCAACAAAATTTTTTTGGAACCCGTATATTAAAAATTGAATGGGAAGTTGATACGGTTAACAGTCAGTTGAGTAATAAATGTCTACATTTGTAAGCTTCGCATGTCGTGCACACGCGCTATCTCATCAACAGATTCGTTTATTAATAAAAAATCGTGAATAATGACAATCCTGTCGTATTATTTACTTATTAACGATTTGGTTTTAGATTCAGAAAAGTGCCATTTCTATTTCCTGATTTTTTCGTAGGGCGCGGACTTATCATAGAGTAATGTTTTTCTTTGCTTAATCATTTTATTACAAGTTGCACTTGTTAAATAGTAAAATTATTGCAGTCTAGTATTTTACTTGTTGGCTATTGTCTCTATTAAGTAAACGATCGCCAGACGTTTTGGGCAACGGTCAAGGGTAAAATGCGGACCGTCTTGCTAAAAGCTCCACAGATTTCAGTTAAACTCTTAGGTGTCACTCTGGATCAGCATCTTACTTTTGTCACACAGATTGATAATGTTGTCAGCAAGTGCCAGGGACTGCTTGGAATGTTGGCACGTGCCACTCTATATCTCCCTAAACAGTTACTCCGGCTTTCCTATACTGCATTAATCTGTTCTCATCTTGAATACTGTAGTTCGCTTTACTCATCTGTTCTGTACTGTACTGTACTGTAGACTGGACGTAGGCTACTGCCTCTTTGTCCACATCTTTAACTTTCAAATTCATTATACACAATTTATTTTATATATTTATACATTTACGTACAACGTCCAATTTCTTTGCCAGAACACATCTAAAAAACTGAATGTTTTCCAGAATAAAGCTCGTATTATTTTGTTTATATTTCAAGGAATTGCTTTGTAACACTTTATAAATCATTAGTCAGATCTTATTTAGAATATGCTAACAGTGTATGGTATCCAAATAGAAAAACAGATGTTGATAAACTGGAATGAATTCAAAAGAGGGCTACTAAGTTAATACCAGAGTTGGCTAGAAAAACCATACGATACACAGATCTGAAATATATATATAGAATGAAAATTAAGGTTGCAATTGCAAACTCAATCTTTGGTTTGTCTGTCAAGTGGATGCTAAAAGTATGTGTGTGTGTTGGTGTGTGTGTTTGCAATTTACTTCCACTCCACTTTTAAATTTCATTAATTGTTTCGGCTGTAATTTTGTAAATGCTATATGCTGTTTCATTACAGGCACAATACATTGGTCGAGAACATAATTAACATGTCAGAAGGTGATTTACTAGCTAAACTGAAGCTAGTTAGAGCACAGACGGACACTGCAATTGAGCTATTAAGCGGTACTGCTGCACTGCCTTTTTCACTGGACGATGAGTACGAAGCTGATTACTTGGTCGGCTGTTTACAATCCAACTCCGAGAAGTTGTATACACTGGCTAAGAAATGTCAGTCATCTTCAAACTTGGGTCATCAAGTTGATGTTGTGACTGAACAAAGTGGCAAGCTGTTGACAACCTCAGTGTCGTCAGTTATAGAGGAGAGCCATGTCAGTCAGCTTGCAGATCAGTCGGAAGTGAAGGATGCAGATAGTGATGAGACGGCATCAATGGCTTCATCAGAAGTGTCCGCTCCTATTTGTGGTGCTAATGTGAGCGATGATTTCAAATTTACTTAACAGAATTATTTGTTAGTATGCATAGCATGTTCCTTGCATGAGTACAGTGCATGGTGATGTTTTGCACCTGTGCAATACTAGCTTGATTTTTTTGCATAAGTTTCGTTATCTCGCATATTCTCTGAACGAAATTTTTGCTGAGCAGTAATTTAACAGTATTGCATAGTCACATGAATATGCTATTGTGTAATACGACTTCTAAAATGCACAGTGATGAGTGTTCTTTGAAAATTTTTATTAATTTTATTCCGTGAAGTTACAAACTGTCATACCTGTTTGCAGTAGTGGCAGTCATATGCTATAAGTTCTGAGCTTAATTTTATTAACAAGTGGTGATAGTTGCAGTGGTTTCTGTGTATGATGTGACAAAAAATAGCAGTTTCTAGTTTAGCATAAAATGGAGAAAAACCATTACTTTTGGTATATTGCTGAACTTCCTGATAACACAATGTAGGTTAGGCCAGTGGTAGTTTTATTTAACTTTTTTTTCACTGCACGGCTATGATGGACAAAAATTATTGTTACAGCATACTGGTATACCACACTTTATGCAACAATGTCACTTCGTAGCAATTATCTAGGAGGTTTTGTTGACTGTCAAGTTCTTGACACAAAAATTCACTATGATAATAATGAGATTTCATTGTTAATGTGTACACTGTTCAGGTGGCAGAGGATTCACCGGTCGATGATCAGATGAAAGACATAATCGACGACATTGATTTTGATGATGACTTTGATGTCGACGATGCACAGGTTTCTGTCGGTTTTTATATTTACTGTAGATATTGAGCACAGTTTTTAACAAATAACATGAAGTACTGTACATCTCTACTTTCATTTTTGTGGACGATGTAACGTGGTTGTAATTAGCAGTAATGGACATTGTATTTTTTGAATATTTATCTACACGACAAAACCAACAATTGATAATGCAGGCTTCATGAAGTATATGCCTTGCTTGCTACCATTGAAAGTGTTTTTTTATATTCATTATGTACGCTACTGTATGTGTATATCAACAGTGGTTGCACTGTGTCTATTGGCAGGCTGAGAATATTCAGCTATCTGATGAATCTTGCAGTAACAAAGATGCAGACGATTGTAAGTGCAAATAAGTTTATATTTGAAGTAATAATATTGTAAACTTGCATTTTAGTTTAATAATTACATTTGCTTTCAGTCAATATAGAGAGAAATTTTAATGTCCATGGCTTATGCTTGTACATTGTTACCCATATGTTTTATTATGAAATGTGGTTAATAAATTTTAAAGCCATACTGTTAATGTTATAATCATTTTCAGTTTAACTGTTTTCAAAATATATCATACTGTTTATAATTTCTCAGTATTGTCAAACGCTATTGGTAAATAGTACTATGCTATGTTTATGCAGATGATAATCAGCCTCGAGAGAAGAAGTACCTCGATATACTGAAGAAATACTTTGGATATGCGCAGTTTAGACCGTAGGTAGTTTTCCGTCTTGCTTTATTAATGTACCTATTTTAACTTGTCTAGCAGTTGTCGGAGACTAGTCAACAAAGTATGACTATCTTGACTATAGTGCATGTGAGTTAATTATACCATGATGTATTGCACCTTCTGACGACAAGATCAGCTAGCCCAGTAATAGACTGGTCTCCAGCGGGAGGAAATAGAAGATTGGGCAGGCCAAAGCGGACGTGGCGGGATACATTTATAGAAGATATGCAAGTAGAGGGTTTCAGTGTCAGTGGCAGTCGTGAAGTAGCCAGGAGCATTTCCAGTGACCATGCTCGATGGAGACAACTCGTTGACCAGTGTCCCAGCAGGGACAGGAGGACATAAATAAGTACCATGATACATTGAGAGGTCTTCATTCCAGCATGGCTTAGTTGCATACCACCAGGGTGGTATACCAATTCGAAGATGGTCACCCATCCCAGTACTAACCAGGCTCAATGTAGAGTAACTTAGTTCATGCGAAGAACGAAGCTACCATTACAGCCCAGCTGCCAACCATGTGTGCACCTGGTGGTTGTTGGTAAGGACAGAATGCCAATGTCACTGTGGCGTGGTTGATGTATGTAGTACTCTAATGAGTGCCGTCGGCACACACACACACATGTTGTATTGTAACGTGTGTCTGTGCAGACTGCAGTGGAAAATCATCAGCTCAGTTTTGGTCGACGGAAGGGATAACTGTGTCGTCATGGCAACCGGTGGGCATATATGTTTCCTGTGTGTGTTACACTATAGGTTGTCGCTGATGGTGTTTTGTTATAGATCGTTAGACCTCGCGATATTATCATATTTGTTTGGTCGGATGCATTTGTACGACCGTGCGACGTAGAAAAGAAAGTGGAATGAGTCAAGATTATTGCTGGTATTTGATAGATTGGTTATTAAGTACTCATTTGTAGCTAAGCTGAGTGTTTCTAGATTTATCCATCTAGCTTTCAACCATTGCGGTGCTTGGTCGTTTTTGATCCAAGAGCTGCTGCAGCTTTTTACTCCAGAAATCATTTTGCTCGTTATTTACGGCATTAACTACCTGCTCTGTTTTAACAGATTTCTCAAGGTGAATGTGGGTTAGCCTATCCCTCTTTGATTACTTATTTTGTTTTTTGGTTTACTGTATTGTTTATCGTTTTATCCCAACTTTGGTCTCAGTACTAGCCAAGAGACTGGCTGGGAAGAGCATCTCTGATATGACGTATTTAGTATCGAGTGGGACGTTATACCTTAACTCAGTCTACTTTCTCTATTTGTGCCAGAATAGAACCTTTGAGGATAATTGGAGAGTGTTTTATACAGGTCAGATGCCCTTGCTCTCACCCAGCGAACGTAGTGAGAAGCTGAAGAGTCTATACATTAATACCGAAATCTTGTTATTGAAGTTTTAATTTGTTAATATTGATTGTCGTATTACCAACGATGATCTACTCCATTGATCAATCAAACAGTCACATGATTGAATAGTGAAGAAGACATGCAAAACAAATGGTCACTCACAGTGAGGATGTGGAAATGTTGAACCGTTCAACATTACAAATTACCTGTTTGTTACTGGTATAATTGCAACAGTGCAATAAATGAAATATTTGACTACGCATTAGTCGATGGTACATGAGAACACTAGTCCAAGATGAAAAAGTCCGAAAGTTAATCACAGAGTCTGATAACGATTGAATAAATAACTGAACTAACTAAATATCCAAAATAAAGTAACCAAATTTGCAGTTCAGGTGCGTGTATTGTGCGGCTGATATGATGCAGGTTATGGTAAAAGCCTGTGTTATCAGTATCCTTCAATTGTGACTGGCAAAACGACGGTGGTCGTGTCTCCACTCATTTCACTGATGGAAGATCAAGTGCTCTCACTAAGGTCAGTAACGCTTCAGCTTTTCTTCTTCATGATTGTTGCGTCTGATTTGTATGACTAATGATGTGTAGAGTTACTCGTATGTAGCTGTCTCATGTATTGTAGTTAGTAGTGATGGCTGGAAATGCATAGAACTGACAGTGGTGACAGTGTGCATATGGAATGTGAAATAATGGTAGTGTCGGAAGATTTTGATTGGACTTTTAAATTCCAGTATATATTAATATTGAGATAATTAACTTTTCTCATTGGATGCCAGTTGACTAGATACTTTAGTACAAGTTGCCAGTCTCTGATTTAACTTGTCAATATTGTTTATGTTTTACAGCATGGCACTCCCCCCCCTCCAAAGACAGAATCTGAGCTATGATGTTTTGGAAGTTAAGAGTGAAGATTATATGATGCTATGAATTCTAGCGGGAGGAGGAAGTTTATAAAAGATGGTTAGTGATCATGATAGGTGGGAGTGGGTGAATGTTTTTTTTCCGGTACCCCCTTACCTGGGTTGTCCCGGATAAAGGGCCGTAAACAGTGTTGTTGTTGTAGTAGTTGTTGTTGTTGTTTTGTGATGTGTCAGTTGTACACAGTGATATGCACACATACACATATGTGAGCAGTTCTTACACTTGTATTCGTCGATTTAGCTTTAGGTTTCATTTTCTGAGATTTTGCTTAACCTAGGTTGTGTTCTTGTGTATTTTCGGTATTACCATAGGCCCTTTTGTGTTCACTGATTTTTTCCTGTTTGATTTTGTTCCCTTAGTACTAGCGTACTAGCGAAGAGATAAGTTGGGAACAGCATGTCCAAAATAAAGTGTGTAGAATGCAATGTAAAACCTTAACTGAATCAATCAAAATAAGTTTTGTAGCACGCAAGCATGGTTCTGACACTGGAGAAGTAAAGCGAGTGACATCTCTTTCCACGTCAGTCATGAGTGATTTCCTGGTCGGCTTTACAGAACTCTGGACCAATAAGCCCTCCAGCTAAAGAGTACCTGGCTAACTCAGGTTCACGTGGAAAAAGCCGTCGTTCCAGTCTGTTTGTTTCAGTGCGTGTGCAGACATTTGCATGTATGATGAAAGAAAATAGCCGTTAGTTTTTTTAGTGCGAGATGTAATATATACATCCCGCACTTATGCTATGATGCCAGTGTCCGTCTGTCTGTCACGTTTGTGCATTGTGGTCGCTGGGTTCAATGGATCCCGGATATCTTTGCATGCTTGGATAGATGGATGTCTTTGCTACTTACTGACAACGCCTCACCCGGATCGTCAGATGGGATAATGACGGGATTTCTGGTGGAAGAGGGGGGGTATGGAAAAATTGGTAATTGTAGCGATATCACTTATTTTACTTATTTTTTATCGATGGACCGGAAACAAGTGACGGCTTTGCTTATATGAACGATGTTGACGCTTGGCATTTTTTATTTTAGTAATCTCGGTAGAAAATGCATTATATCTGAAGAACGGTTTGTGCTAGAGCTTCCCACATCTCGCACTATGCTAGCCACTGCTAGGCTCTTGTTTGTTGTTGTTTGAACAGCACTGTGAATATTGCAAGCTGTCTTCTTGGTTCGGCACAGACCAACAAGTCCGCCGTTAAGTCAAAACTGTTACGGTCAGTTATTTCGTTTAGCTTTAACTGTGATTGATTGACTGTGTAGTATGCTGAATAACGGAGCTGTGAACATAGTTAATACCAGACGTACAGTCCTGTAGTAAACATTTTGATGCGGCTTAATTTTTGAAACTCATGTAGTGGTGTAACTGTAAGTAATAATTTGATTTATTTTTATATTACCTACCATGTATCAGCATGTCTGCATAATCAATAATCTATGAATGTTTGAGTAATGTATTTGATATTCTTTTGTGTTTGAACATTGTTCGTGTTTATGCATGCATTTGTAAGTAATACCGGGTATATAAATAAACAGAAGAAAACTTGGCGTGGAGCAGTCGCAGATAAAAAGGGTCTAAATATTGTTTTTGTGTTTAGCTTAGTTTTTCGTGTGATTGTGTTTTATGAGTATTTATAAACTCTGTTGTATTGTATCCACAAATAAAGGTTAGATTTTATATTTGAAGTTTGTTGCAAAATTCGTGTTTAATTGCTGCCTGGTAATAACGTGTTTTGGTTATTACTGTGAAGTTCGTTACTTAATTTGCGATCCATCACTTTACTGTACCGGGTATTGCTGTGTTAATGACTGTCCTTGTGTGTATATGATGTCGCTTATAAAGCGCGATATTGCCATGTTCATGTGAAAGTGCCGTTAAACCCCCAACCAACCAACTTAAATGTTTGTTGTTGACATTGAATAATCTCGGAAGTCATATGTTGACGTCATATGTTTTCGCCGCAGAGGTGAATATCGTGTTGTTTACGTGACGCCGGAGTTTATTGAAGGCGATGGATGTGAAATGTTTAAGCAGCTCCACAGCCAAGTTGGTATGTTAACTATGAACACTGATTATTTCTTATTCCTTTCATTTGTTTTTATGTTTTAAATTATTTTCTAATTATCTTTTGCGTTATATCAGTTCAGAACTCGACATTCAGCACATAACGTGTACTTTCCCGTAGTTTGAAGATAACTCTGCAATTTTATGGTCAGTTGATCAGTTTGACAGCTCTAGAATGCTGATCGGCTGATCGGCTGTGCAGTTCTTTGAATGTGACACTAGAATTATTACTTGGAAGAGATGGCCAGATTTGCAATGGATGAATGACTAAAGTATCAAAAATGTCATGCAGTACGGAGCAGTAATTTACAATCGTGGGAAGGACATATATAGAAGAGAAGTGTAGAGCAAGTGCGGGAGTTAGAGTGGCCGAAGTAACTAAACATTACTACAAGGACCACCGTAATGATGCCAGTCTAACAGTCAAAAATCAGGTCAGGGTGCTGAATGAGTAAGATATGTGTATGTGTATTACGAACTGACCATAACTACCAAATTCGACCCCGTTCACATAACCTCTCCCTTTCTTCTGATATGGACCAACGTAACTTCATTTTTAGACAAGCTTTCAAAGACATTTATTAACTGCTTACTGACTTGCTACATTATTTTTACGTTGTTTTATCTTTACATGCTTAATTTTGTTGAGTTGCATTTTGTCAACTCTTAATAAACTAATATTGTATTGTATGTATTAGTGTACTGTAGCTGAATGCATAAGGGATTTAGTCGGTTTTTGATGTGAGGGTTCCCACGAAGGACAGCTAATTTGTATTAAATGGGTTAAAGATCTACCCTTAAATGGGAGATCTCCCCAAGAGATGGAATATCGGACTAATAAAATTTTTGGTTCTCATAATTTTTTGGTCAGCAATCTCTGCAGTTGTTGAATTCTTGTTTTTGAAGTTTTTTTTAGTTATGTAGTACATAAATAACAATTTGCTTGAATGTTTAAAAATGTAGCAGTACTTAATGTAGTTAGCTAATATGACCAGGTAAACTAATTTTATTTTTTATGTAATTATTAATCATCGTTAATATCCGTGCCTCAGGTTTGGATTTGGTGGCGATTGACGAAGCACACTGCGTGTCTCAGTGGGGTCATGATTTCAGATCGGCATATCGGCAGCTCGGAAAAATTCGCAAGCAGCTACCAGCGGTTATCATTTGATGCAATTATTGTCGATTGGTTTATATATCTGATGGTTCTTACAGCAAAGGAAAATCCAGTAGTCTGAATCTTTGTCATTAACTTTCCGCACATTATTATACATCTTGATTAACTAGATAATGAGGGAAATACTCTTCATTATCAAAGCTGTGTTGCAGGCTATCAATACAAAGAGAATTTTGTAAACAGTCCTGCTGTGAAGCAGCAGTAAAATATGTAATAATGTTGATTGCTTTATTGTTTAAACTGTGTTAATTGTAATATCATTGACAGTTTCCTGTACTTATAGTTCTTGCATCAATCAGCATTGTAACTATAGTGTTCATTTCAGTTTTGTAGTTTTCAGATTTCGTTGCATGTGCCACTCTTTGTCCTGCTTTGGTGTGGTCCAGTTTTCACTGTACTGTTACCATCTGCATGTATATTTAATTTTGATGGGTGAACTAGTGACCATCTGCAGTGAACTTTGGTGTCTTTAGTGTTAAAGCTGTACTGTATTAACAAGCTGTACTGTATTAACTGAGATAAATTTTTTTTGCTCATACATAATGTTTGCTTGCATGGTTTCGTACGCAGGTTCCCATAATGGCATTGACGGCGACTGCAACACCAGAAGTTCGCCGAGACATCTGTCGTTGTCTGAACCTCAAGAACCCAGTTGTTACTTGTACTGGGTTTGACAGGTATCTGTCAGAAATTTTGGAACCCCTGTATGTAACTTGATGCAAAATGAAGGGTTTGTGAGTATGTCACGGTGAATGTAGTGAAGCATATGTGATGTGTTGAACAAAATGGTCATGTTGAAGAGGATGACAGTAGGCCTAATGAATAATGATGTCGATGATGGTGATAATCAATATGGACAGTTATTTGTAGGCCCAATTTATACCTCAGCGTGTCGATGAAGCATCCTGATATCACAAAAGACCTGCGATCTCAGATGGTGCGTAATGGAGATCGGCTGGACTTTGACGGTCCGACCATCATCTATTGTCCAACTAAGAAGTCCGCCGAGTCTCTGACGAATGCTGTGAAAGGTGAGCGTTATGTATGAACTGTTCTTGTTTCGGCATCTGGCCTAGTATATCCATGCATTCTCTGTCACTGTTGAATTGTGTTACGTTCATCTGTTTCTTTTTTTGTCTCCTTCGCTGTTCACTGTTAGTTGAGTGGTCGGAATGGCAGCCGGTCTGTAAAGAATTTGTGTGACTTACACCAATAGAGGTGCTGGAAAACCAAGAAGACACTGGCTAAACAAGGTTTACCCGGAAAATGACTGTTTAAATGGAGGTAGTTAGCTAACAGGATGTGCGTCTATCTTGTAAAATACTGCTATGGTAGTCTGAATGGGTGTTTTCCAAGAGACTCAGCAAATAGGGAGCATCAGTTGGCAGTTTAGCGCTGTGGTAGCATTGTTTGTTGCACGAACGAAGTTGCTCAACGTTGAGCCCGGTTAGTACTGGGATGGGTGACCGTCTTTGGGCGGGTATGCCAACTTGGTATGTAACCAAGCCAACTAGATCAACTCAGCCTTGCATCCCTCTGGGGTCGCTAAATCGAGTACTAGCCTTAATTGGCTGGGTAAAGGCGGGAATGTCACCTCTGCCGGGTGGCAGGTAACACTGTGTGATCCCATATGGCACATGAGTTCCCGTAGCGGTGCGGTGCTTGTAGCACAAACTGCTATACGCTTCTTTTTTTATCACTGTTCTTTACTTACGAAATACCATTTGTGTTATAAGTCTGGTGGTGGATAATTTCCCCGGTTGGAGTCAATATTGACACTGTTCATTTGGTGACAGGGAGGGCATCTTATCCAAAATCTTTTTTCTGTAATGAGTGGAGAGAAGAAAACCAAGGAGGTGGCGCCTGACTAACCCAGTTTCGTATAAAAGGTGGCCGTTAAAACGGAGGTGATGTTGATGGCAGTGAAGCTGTTGAAGTGAATTACGAGTGACCGAGTGATTGGTCTGTGTTGGTAGTTCTCGGCTGCAGTACGTCGGTCTATCACGCCAGTCTCCCGTTGGCCACACGTAAGGAGGCTCATCATCGATTCATCAACGACGACATCACGGTTTGTTGTTCTTGCGCCACCGTGTATTTTTTAGTTATTAATTGGTCCGTTTATGGACACGTCCTTAAATGATTACTTGTAACTGAACTTAGTCAGGCTATTTTTATAAAATCGCTTTTGTAGCTCTGACTGTCTATCTGTCTGTCTGTCTGTTGTGCATATAAGAGACTGTCTAAATATGGCAACATATTATCAAACTTTTTACTGTATGGGTGCCTGTGACTTTGAACAGACCTTTGTTTTGGTTTTGGCAGTTGAAATTAATCCGCAGGTAAGATTTCTCAGTTGTTTCAATTTTTCACTTTAGTGGTTGCTAGCACAATTGCAGCATCTTGTGAAAAGTGCATCTAGAAGGTCATTCATAATGATTCTGTTTATGTATACTATTTATAATTAGCCATCCACTGTAACTATATTTCTTCATTGCATGTTTCTTAGGTATTATCACTTATTTTTAAATTAAATAGTGGTTCACACAACTTCCAATTTTTATTTATTGGCAGTACATGTTGAATCATTGGAGGTACTGAAATACTTCAAATGGTTGAAATTTTTAAAGGTTACTTAAAGTTATTAACAGTCTGATATTTTGATGGAATATATCTCTATATTGATCAGAACTTCAGGGACTAAAGTCTGATTTATCCATTCGTGCATAAATTATGCATTTTCTGGAATTTACTGTGAAATTTTAGTTGTTTCTGTTAGGTAATTGTTGCGACGGTTGCATTTGGTATGGGAATAGACAAGCATGATGTACGCAGGATTATTCACTATGGAGGTAGGTTTGTATGTTAGTTTTGAAGCTGCTATGAAATTTTTTTACATGTGAGAGATTGTGCGGAAATTCCTGTAAATCTTTAGAGATTTGTGTCACTAAAGGAAGCAAAACATTTCCCATCAGGAGTCCGGTAGTTGATGGTGATAGAAATTATGAGACTTGTAATTACCTCAGTTTTATCGTATCGAGGTCATCTGCCACACAAAATATCTACTCCAAGGATACAGGTGCAAGCAATGAGAAAATGGCAATAAATTGGTATTGTTATATGTAAATTGTACTATAATTTTGATGCACTCAGTAAAGTTTGTTTTGAGTTGAAGCAGTATGTCGTTTAAATTTAGCAGCAAGTGTTGCAATAGAAGTGTCTTTGGATTTGTTGGTATAGCTCCTAAAGACATTGAGTCGTACTACCAGGAAATTGGCCGAGCAGGTCGTGACGGCCTTAACAGTTCCTGTCATGTGTTCTACAGTTCGGCTGATTTCAACACCAATCGGTATAGAATTTTTGATGAATGTATTATAGTTTTTTTATCTTGATTATTTGTGGTTTGTAATTGCTAACTCAGGTGTGGTACGTTTTTCCAGCGCTATAGGGCTGATTTCTGTTTGTTTCTCAGCCAAAAACCAGCTAGATAAGTGGTCCATGATTTCAGCTGCATATCGTAGTCCAAAATTTTGCCATTATAAAGAATTATTTCAGCCTTGTGTAATTATACCTGTGATGAAGCTTAAAACTAGCAAATATTCACGTAACAGTATTATTATATAAACATTTAGAGCCTTCAAAATACTTCAGTTTTCAGAGTAATTAAAATGGGAAAAATAAATATGTATATGATGCATTTTAAATGGTTGTTTACATTATTGCAAGCATTTGTTGTATGAGAAAATAAAGTACCAACCTGTCACGTGGCAGATAGTTTGAAACAGTGTGTAAACATTTCTTTTAGGTAATAAAGAGTGAAATATTATTGAAAACAGTGGATATTTGTTGAAGATTTTTCCTGAAAGACATCAGCAATGAGCAGTTTCTGAAGCACAAGCAGGCAATGATGAGAAAGATGGAAGACTACTTACGAACTACAGGCTGTCGTCGCAGGTTTGGATGTTGTCTTTATATACTCGTATGTAGCTGTGTACCATACACATACACCTGTACTTTTGTTGTCTTTTTTTTCTGAACTAAAATTATTGTGAAACCTTTTCGAGCTGTTGATTGGATGACCATAAGGGTATCTGGCTTTTGTAGCACTTGCTGAACAAGTAGGTTTTGGAACACCCTACCTGACCTTCGGCAGATCCGCAAAACTAAAACTGAATACATGAAACTGAATACATAAGAAACTTCAAAGTACACAAAGCCTGATGCTAAAATGTTCATACAGTTCAATTGTGACAGTTATTGTGAAGTTTAACAATATTTTGCAAGACTGTATGGAATGAAACGTTTCCAAATTTCTCTATTCAGAGTCTGTAGCATAACATAATTTGCTAGATGTGGCCATGTCGCTTTTCACCAGAAGCAATAATGTAGACATGATGCACTTTCTTGAACACATTTTGACCATAGAATTTTTCAGTGAGTGTTTCTAGTTGTTCTCGTTGTCTAAGCCTGGAAAAATTGTAAGTTGACGTAGTTATCATAGTGAATGTAATATTTTATAACCTTTTGTTCCCCGATATAAGTTTGGGGCAGCTCGCTATTTTGGTTAGGTTTATTTGCTAGCTGAAAGGTAGAACTGAACTGAGCGATTGGCTGATTGTTTATCTGTCGTGTTTGCAGAGCAATATTAGAACATTTTGAAGACGTAACATCGGACGTGAGCTGCGGCTCTGATCGTTGCTGTGATAACTGTACTCTGAGGTGGGTGATGCTGCTCGGTCATCAGCCTCTATACTTTCCTATTAACAAGAAGCATTTGAAAAATGTTGGGCCCATTCGCTACTGCGAGCCGTTTTACATTGTCGTTCACCAGGGGTCGCTACTACCGCCACTGTCGCACGCCGCCTGCGCATCGATGTCTACGACGATAACGACAACGCGTGACAGAGGGGACTGCTATGGCCCCATGGAATGTGCCCAGTAATGGACTTATGTATGTATGTATGCATAGGTTAGTAATGATTAGTACCTGTGTAATCTGTCAGTCAGTTACTTAGTTAGACAAGCAAAATTTTTATGGAGAAGCCAATGGCATACAGTCGGTTGTAGAAAAAGTGATAGCCGGTACAGAGCTCAGTAGAACGTGTAACGTCTTGTCAGTGCATGCACATATATCTGGTGTCTTTGTCTCCCACTTTGCGTGCACTTTCCTGTCATATCATGCATACAGTTTTGTCGCGTATTTTTTGTCGGCAGGCAAGTGGCGAGCGTAAGCGATGGAAGTCTGACTGGCCGACAGGGTCAGTTGATCGCGGCCATGACTCAGGACTCAAAGACTGATTACACTAAGGAGGCAAAGCTTCTGCTGAGAGCTGTGGAGGTAGTTATTGACCATTGACAGCTCGATTTTGGCAAAGTATATATACCTGGTTTTATGTTGTGTCGTTGAATTCATGAGTGCAGATGTGGCTTTGTGGCTAAGTAATGGATTCTCTTCTGGCAACTGGGAAGATGGGATTTCCGCCAAAATTACTTCATTTCTCCAGAAATATACAGATGGGCATGGTGGGCTCTGAAATGATGTGTGCCCTGTGAGGCTGTGTACCCACGAGGTCCTCCGACTGTTGTAATAGGTTCATTCCATGTTAGATTGCATGCTGTGCAAGGCGACGAGACGTTTTTTAAGGTATTTTTGTGTTCTTGTTTCACTGGTGCATGTGTCATTTAGTTTCAATAATACCATGCTTAGTGATTAGCCGTAAGAAACATCTCTGAAATAACCAATTTGGTGTAAAATCATCTGATATGCACTGTTGAAATGCATCTTTTCCCATCATTTTGTAATAATGTTTGCTCCTTCCAGCTTGAAATGTCTTATACAAATTTATTTTTTTTACATAGCAATTTGATGCTATTCTTAGTTCATCAATTCTTATTGCTTCACAATGCATTTTGTTAATAGTGAAATGTATGGCCGTCGCTGCGTGAACAGACAACTGGAGGTTACTATGGACTCGGAATTCCAGTTTTATTTCTCCGTGGTTCCAGTGTTCAAAAGCTGCCAGACAGATTTCGCTCCATGTCTGGATTTGGTGACGGAAAGTATCGGTCGGACAAGTGGTGGAAAGCATTTGGTGAGTTACATTTGATTTTGAGGCATCAGTTAATGAGTCAGTAGTAGACGGCACCCGGATTGCATTCGTTATTACTCGTTTTTTTGATAGTCAGTCACGACTCATCGTAGCACAAAAGTCTTTTTAGTATTCTGCCAGGAAGGAATCTAGCCCGTTAAAATCATGTGCCAGATAACCGTCAGATTCTGTTCTAGAACTAGTGGATTATGTAAAACTCTTGACTGAGGTTTACCGTAATTAATTAATTAATTAATATTAATAGAAGTAGGAGTCGGAATAGTGGACAATTGCCACAACACATTAGTGAACGATTTCATGGTTCCCACTCACCTGGAAAACTTCTGGAATTCTATGTTAGGCCTGGAATTTTTGATACGATAAGTCGATTTATGCTTGTTTTGACACTGTAATGGCTATATCGCATACAAGTTAATTCGTGTTACAAGGGAATGAATTGTGAACATCGACGATGAATGTCTCGTGTTTTATATATTTTGGCTGTGAACTGTGACTGAAAGTGTCTGGTAAATTCTAAAATTGGACTGGAAAACTCCTGGATTTTTTTCTTCCAAAAAGAGTGGGAACCCGGAGTTTCGTTGCACCATAGTCTTGTAGTTTTGTGGCAGATTTTGTTTGATGGCATTTGGTCGTTGAGTAGAAACTATAAAAGTCCCTGCCAGTGTCAGTGTCATTCATCATAAGTCGCATGTGAAATAGTCACAAAGCCGTCACTGTGCAGTGTACAGTAGTGGACTGAGAGAAAATTTTCAGAGCACGCTGGAAACATGTCGAGGAAATCTGTCATAGCTTGAAGACTGTCAAGTTCCAGACCGTCATATTAGCTATGGAGAATGCCAGATGGCCGAACATTTAATACTGGTAATGTGGTGCAAACACTGGATTACAGCTGGTCGACTGCAGATGCTGTAATGTGGTGATAAGAGAGATCATGATGCGGCATTCCATCGTGTGCCGTGGAGCTTTATGCTGCAGGTATACCGTAGGTGTAGAGTTCATAAAATAGAGATACTGATTAGTAGATGAGTGGTTGGCTATTGGTCAACGCTGAGAGTCGTTGTGCACATTCGATACCCAGGTCACTCGTTGATCTCCGAAGGCTACCTGGACGAATGTCCGGTTCAGAATGGGTTTGGTTCGACTGTCGATCTGACGCAGGAAGGTCATCGGTGGCTGCAGAAAGCAATGAAGTCTGACGACTGTACCATGTTGCTTGCCGCCAATCACGAGTTGATGGCTCTCGATCGCGATCAGACTCGCCCCGAGCTGACAATTTCCACGAGGTTTGTCAGAAGAATCAGTGGTGTTGTCTTTCGCCTTAATGCCAGTTGCTAATCTCCGTGCCAATATTCGTGACTTTTTTAACAGTTAAAGTGCCGTGTTGCTGTGGTGTATTCCTAAAGTTTCGAGCATCTCTGCATCTTGAGACTTTATGGTAGTAGTGTATAACTTTAATTACTTCATCATACTGTACGTACTGTGTAGTGATACAGCTTGCATGTGATTATGTTATCAGTCTCCATTATAGGTTTGACAACGATATAATATGGAATCTTTGATTCAGCTATTAGAAAGACAAAATCAAGCGTTTTCTGTATAGTGTATTAACTTTTGTGTAATTATTTTTGTAGATTTTATTGCTATTAAATATTTTGGTGTGATCTTTGCTGCACTTAAGCATAGTAAAATGATAAATACTGTCTGCTAAAGATGGCTAGTGAAAAATACCACGAGTTAAATGTGCTGCTAGTGGTATCTTGTTGTATATTTGTGTTAGAACGATTCTTCCGCTGGTTGAGCGTAACAACTGGCAGTCAAGCAAGCATCTGGAAGCGTCCGTCAAGAAGGATCCGGTTGATCCAAAAGACGAAAAACTGCAGGTTTGATCACTGCGGCTTGCTTCTTGTAGTAAACATGTTTGATTACATGGTTCTGCTATAAGTTATCAAAATCTTTTTTTTTATGTCAGAGTTTCAATAACAAGCCGAAGGTGGGACCGAGTGTATCTAATCTGTGTGGTTTCTTCAGTTGCGTGATGAAATTTGTAGTGTGTTACTGTTTTGCTAATGTTAGAAATTCACTAATTCAGTATGCTAGTAGATAGTCACTGAATTGAACGTTGATGCTTTTTGTGAACAGACGGAACTTTATTCGAGCCTGATACAGCTGCGCAATTCACTGGCATCTCAGCTCGGTCTGCATACGTACATGATATTCTCCAACAAGTGCTTGTTGGATATGTCTCAGTGCAGGTTCAGTTGAACTGTTTATTTGAAAGCAGTCATCTTTCTGACAGATTGTTGTTGATTCACATTTTTTACTATAGATCTATGTTTTATTAGCACAACATGCCATGTTAGCGTATCGTACTAGTGCTACGAGCATCATGTCAGTCCAGTCGTCTGTAACGCTGGTGGATTGTGATCACACAGTGCAACAAAAAGTGTAAATCGGCATGTGATAGGATACATGAGTGTCTTGGCTATCCGCATGCTGAAGTCGACCCAGATAGTATTGTCCTGTGCACTATGGCGGCATGTAATGGCTTGCATGTTGCACTGTCTCAGCATCTGTTGAGCTTCTTGTTGACATTTTTGTGCATCTTTTTTGTATACAGTATTTACTTCGTCGTAGAATGTGGAGTTCATATTTACTTTAGAAGTACTAGTATTAGTAATAGCAGCAATAGCCAAGGATATCTGAGGTCAGAAATTGATGTTGTGACATTTTTATAGTTAAGGTGCAGTGCCACGTCCCACAGTCCTTCATTGACTGAATGACATAGCTTATAACTGGCTAAAAGTAGTGCTGTACTTTGTTGGATTATCTAAACCAGAAATTCCGTAATGCATCATCAAAGCACTGTTGGTCGTGTTAAGTAGATTAGTTGAGATGTTTAGTGACGCCAAGTTTTGATGCTTTTTGTTTTGCACAGACCGACCACCACCAAAAATCTAATAGAGCTCGAAGACATCGCAGAAGAAAAGGCAATGAAATATGGAGATAGCTTCCTAGAATGTATTAAAGAGTTTTGTTCGGAAAGAGATTGGCCGACGGACAAACTGTCTGCGTCGTCATCTGTCAGCCGTGAAAGTTGCCAGGTGTTTGTCACGTGTTTTAGCAACTCATGCTGATACATAGCATAGCATGTCGCACCTATGCTATGAGCATGACGTCTGTCTGTCTGTCTCTAACGTTGGTGGATTGTGATCACATAGTGCACGAAAAGTGAAAATGGACACATGGCAGAATAGGTTGGTATCTTGGCTACGTGAATGTGGAAGCCAACCCGGATTGTAGCATCCCGTGATTCGGAATTTTACGGAGGAAGATGAGTTGGGTATGAAAAATCTGGAGTTTTTTTTTACTTTGGCAGCAATAATCTTTCACAAACGGTGCAAGCTATGCACTAGATTCTTATAGAACACTAGTAGGAAATTGCATTTGGCAAATCGAATGGTGCCGACTGATGGAGCGATGTTACCGTCGTTACCAGTCAATTGTTTGAGTAATAATTAGTGCAAATTTTTAAGCATCACGTCACACTCTCTCTTTCTTATTTACTTCTTTATCTTTTCCTTTGAGAATAGGCCCGCTCCGTTTTCAGGCCAGATGTCGTACGAGGCGACTAAACCTGGTTTCTATAATTTGTCTCCGTTTATTTTATGTTGTATTTTTTGTGTTTGATGATTTGTATGTTGTTGGTTTAGTGGATGTGTTAGCCTGGGTTGGTTGTATTATTATGTTTTTTCTGGCTTTAATTTTGATTTTCTCAGTACCAGCTGAGAGATTGGTTCGGAAGAGTGTCTCCAATATGACCTATTTAGTGTCGAGTGGGACGTTAAACCTCAACTCAATCAATCTGTCACACTCTCCGTGCATCTCTTCTGTTTTCTTGTACTGTATGCTGTGGTTTACAGTTTATATGAGCATGGAGAATGTGGTCTGTGAACAACCTTCAACATGTGCTAAGGGAATTTGCGTATCTGTTTTTAACTTTTTACCTATCACATTAATTGTCATGTCCTGCCTCGCAGCAGCTGGCATTATGCACTGGTGTTTGAATTGATACTAGGTCAGTGAACTATGTATTGGTTATTTTCTCTCATATACTTCCAGTGGAACATTAGCCTACTTTCAGTCCTTCAGTGTTGTGCTTCGACACACATGCATTACGTACACCTGCAGTAAACACAACTAGAATACCTAGCGATATATGGTCGCGCCTCCTTGCAGCAATGTGCGAGAGGCACGTCAGCTCTCAACATATGGTCAAAAGTTTGACCCTGAATCCTTACATGAGCCTATTTAATTTGAAACTTTGAACCCATATTTGGTCAACAATTATCAATTTTAGATCCCCCTTACATTGGACGTTTTGGTCCGTCTTGGTCTAAACTTTCACCCTATGGGTGAATTAAGTGAGGAGGGGCGTCGGTTTGGCCGGCGACATATTTTTTTTGTCACACGTCAGAAACGTGACTACTGAAGTCGTGCCTCGCAGCGGCGAGAGGCGCTACTATACCAAGTATAACTATGCCAAGTTAAAGAAACCTCTGTAGGAGTGGTTTAAGCCAGGTTACTGCACGCGAAAATGGCGCGACGATCTCAGTCATTTTCAATAAATCTCTTACTCTTATTTAGCACATAATACTGCTAAATATAAATATTAGAACTTTCATGTCCAAATTTTTAACATGTACAGTGTACGTCCAAATACATTGTGGATGATTGCAGCCGATGTCATTGCCGACCGACGTTGAATTGCTGCGATTATCGGACTCTGTGCGTGCTTCGTACACTCTGTTTGAACGGGATCACAAGTCGTTGGTTTGTAGCATAGTTACCTGGTTAATTTTACTCTTTAGTGAGTTTGTCATTAATTGATAATTAACCTGTTTAGTGTCAAGTGGGACGGTAAATCTTAACTGAATCAATCTTTCAATTAATCGACAGCCATTTTAGCTGTTTTGTACTGTATGTGTTCTATGTGGTTAGCAGTCGAAAGTCAATAGTTCTAATCATTTTGGTTGTGAAAAACACTACACAACCAAAAAGTAAAGTTTAATGGTCATTTTTACTAGTTTAGTTATTCTTGGACAATTTCCGACAATAATCGTCATCTGTGACGTCATAGCAAGAGAATGACGTTGTTATTGAGATTCGAGAAAAAGTTATTTTACCGATTGTCTCGTTTGTTTAAAAAAATATTTCTACATTAAGTGTGTCTACTTTTAAAGTGAATAAATACAACAAATTAACGTTTACATATACACAAGCAATGAATACCTATGGCCGTTCCCATTCGGTTCTTAGTCTCCGGGTATGACGTCATCACTTGCAGATGTAAACAAATCTTCGGCTGCGCACTTTTTAGACACTTTTTCAGTAATTTTATGGTTTCTTAGACATTCCTAACTATTCATATATGTTTGATTATACTAAAGGAAAACGGCCAGCAGTTTACTTTAAAAACCAAAAAAATCATCGTATATCATCTTTAACCCTTGAGTAAAACTGCTTCTACTTGACTGCACTGTGTTTTATTCAGTGTGAAGTTGCGACAATGAAAGGTGTCAAGCCGACGACTATAGTGTCACACCTTGCCGACTGCATACGTGCTGGTTTTCCTGTCGATATTGAACGCCTCGATGTAACTGACGATGTCGAAAAACTTATTGTTGATGTCATACGAAAACCCCCAATAAATTCCGGTAATTTGCGTCTTACCTTTTAATTGCTATTTATAATAATAATTAATTTTTAACCTATCAACTTTTTTCGGTGCAATTTGAATATGATCGACATTTTTATTTCTGAATTTAGAGTATTACATCAAGTGGCTGTGATGTATATGTGTTGTGATGAATAGAATTTTTAGTTTTATACAGTTAAAGCATCAGTTTTATCAGAGAATTTGTTTTTTTTTACTAGTGTAAACAGCACTATAAACTGAACTGAATTAGAAAGTGTTTATAATGGAGTCATGTATAATGCCTTGTAAAAGCCATTATGCATTAGTTACTGGTAGGTTTCTTGTTGATTATTATGTTTACATCTACTGTCACTTTTCCTGCCTAGATATATATTTATAAAATTAAGAGTGAAAGTATGATGCTGTGCATTGACGACTTGATCGTACATTTTGCTAGTTATAATGAATTTACTGTTGCAGATGTGAGCCGACTGGCACCCATCAAAGAGCAGTGTCCTCAACACATTACATACGAGCAAATCAAACTTGTCATTGCAATCCTTCACCGGCGGTTTGGTTTGCAAGTCGACGGTGACTCTACCGACACCGTGTTAACTACCTCAGCAGCGGTAAACTTGACTAATACAGCAGTTGCAAGTTCTCAGTGTCAAATCTTCCTTACTATGAACCTCATTGATAGTGCAGTTCCATATAAGTTTTCACTTCTAGAGCAATTTGCATAGGTTGCCGGTTGTCAGCCGATACACTTCCTACAGCACAGCTAATAACAATATTATGACATTATGACAACTGAATAGATGGATGGTTGAGGAAAACTGTCGGCATTGCAGTTTGTTTGCAGTCTGGTGTATGCCAGCTGGTATGAGGGGTGTCTAATAAGACCGACTTCAGATGACTGTACATCATGACATCTAGGCAAACCTGCTTATCATGTCTGCTTTAGAGTCTTTTTTACTGTTATAGTATGTTAGTTGCACGTCGAGTCAGCTGAGGGTTTTCTGCCAAAAAAAGTTAATAAAATTTTAAGTTTTTAATGACAACCTTGCACAGTTGGCGGTTTAGCGGTGTTGTAGCATTGTTCGTCGCACGAACGAAGTTGCTCAACGTTGAGCCCGGTTAGTGCTGGGATGGGTGACCGTCTTCGGGCAGGTATACCACCTCGGTATGTAACCAAGC
>Ga0209782_1000224_pt1 | contig 22367 bp, 15 predicted proteins | sample WorMetmaBAHAMAS1_FD_187390 | JGI IMG/M metagenome (GOLD analysis project Ga0209782, IMG submission 187390) | Marine gutless worms symbiont microbial communities from Max Planck institute for Marine Microbiology, Germany - Inanidrilus... | ecosystem: Host-associated > Annelida > Digestive system...
GGCAGATTATGCTGCCATCTATTAAACGCGTCTCAAACAGCAACACGGGCATACCTTTCAGCCACCTATCAAATGGAACAAACAGACGGATGGGCAGACAAATGGATACACAGATGGATTATGCATAATAACGACAAATGTAGCACTGCCGTTACCTCCAGCATCTGTGCTTCAATGAGTTCCGTGTGCTGAGTCATCTGATGAAGACTCTCCCGTAGTAACTCAACCTGTCAATCATCCACGTATCGGTGTATTATTTAAACATCCGCACCAATGTACTATTGCTTCCGCTCTTTGTTTAACCAACCATCTTTTCGGAGTTCCCCCGAGTTGAGTAGCTTAGCCCCAAGAGAATCTATAGACAATCTGAGGCACGTTTTTACATTATCAATGGACCTTGTCCATTCTTCTTGAAACGAATGACCATTAGAAGGTCGGATGCCATTATCATCTACCGTATGCACAATCTCCAATAACAAAAAAATGCACAGTATTCGTACACGGATCATTTCAAATTCCAGCACTGACGAAAATGACGTAGTCGAATAACTAATTTGAAAACAACTTGCAGAGAAGTTACCAAACATAATACATTATCAGCTAATGAGTAATGGGGAAAATAGTGTGAGTTTAAAATGCTGAAGGCAAACAACTGGGTCACTAGATTGTACCTGCTCTTGGGCTGATGTCAATTTGTCAATCTTCTCAGCTACAGAAGACTGCAAGCCAGAAATCTCAGTCAACTGCAAGTCTGTGGTAGCTTTAAGTCCATCTCGTTCAGCCTACAGCATAGACAACAGTAGGTATAGGATAGTGTTCTGAAATCGGAAGTAGTAATTCAAATCCAAGATGGCTAAGATCCAAGATTACTACTTCCGATTTCAGAACAGTATCCTACAACTACTGACAACACAGACCAGATGAAAGTCGTTCAGTTGGGTTGACTGAAAATGCAGCACGGGGACTGGTCACTTGATGGGAGTGGACAATAAAGACGGGATAATAATGGACAAATTCACAAGGGTGGACAATGCATCACTAGACAGTGACAGATAAGTTTGTGTGATGCTTATGTATAGCAATGGAGCTAGTGGCGTGGCATAAAGGGAAGTGCGCACATGCCACCAGACACAGGTGCGAAATTATCCCAAGTTTCAGTGACTGAATTATTGCAATGCAATAATGGTAAGTAATTTTTTACGTATTCGTCTGGCTGAAGTCAGCATACAAATGCGCAAATATTTCACTATCTCGTATTTCCAACTATATCCAGTCTTATTTTCTATTGTTTTTGTGGTCTTCTGGGCATCCCAGATCCAATGCTGGCTCTGCCTCATCCTTAAAATGGATCATCATACAGAAACAGAAACTGATGTTTGCAAAAACTAAAAGCAATTTTATGCATACAGAAAAAAAATTAACTTAATATACACAAACTATTTTTATTTTCACAAACATTACACAGCACAGACAGTCAGTCAGTTTACTCATAATTCAGAGCAGATGTGCTAACTTACAATTATATCTTCAATTTCAGGACCAGATGATGATGCTTGCACTTCTATTTCTCTCAACTACAGAAGACAATGTGATGATAACACACAATAAATCAACTACTAATATGTCATACACTGAACAAATAACACAGCATATATTTAAACTGAAAGCAAACTAGGTATCTCACAGCAGTATTACACGTTGATAATTTACTTTTGCACTGCCACAACACTGAAACCACCCACTTTCATAATGTAGTTTTCATCCTTTTACAGAAGCACTGGTGCTGCACAGCAAATATACAGGAAGTCACTCCATGGATTAATTAAATCCAATGAGTTATTACCAAGTTGGCAAAAGAAAGGGAATTCTACTGTGCAAAACTTCTGTACACTCAAAATAATACGGAAGCGGGTCAACCCGGGTTAACGTGGAAAATGACCATAAAACCAACTTCCACGTATATATGTACATGTGTGGATTATCTCATCCATTCCTTAATTTTCAACAAAACTCTACTGCAGCAAGAAATGCCATAAATAAATTTTATGAACATCTCTAATGCGACAGATCTGCAGCCATTTCCAATCACGTATACTCACACGAGCATTCACAACAGCCAGTTCACTACGAAGGTCTTCATTCTCCTGCTCGGCAATCAGTCGCGCACTCTCAACAGCATACAGCTTATCTAATAACAAACACAACATACACATTAATGATGTCAATAGATGTACATAACACGAGCTTAACGTATCAACTACAACGTAAGGAAAAAAATTTAGTTAAGTTTCAGCACAGATGCAACTACTAACATTTATATTTAAAAACAGAAAAAGTTCAAGAACGAACGAATGCAACTAAACTTACCACAGACATTGAGTTTCTCTTGCAGCAGTCCACGTTGCTTTATCCACTGCGCACAGCATTATTCAAACTTTATTCAAACATTCTGACCAACAGTTATATCCAATAACAACTGATAGCTGTCAACCGAAGAACGAAAAGTTATTCATCAGATTACATGCCAATGTCCTTTCTTAGCAAACTGTACAGCTGTTTGGACAGTAAATACCCCGATGCATTAACAGCACTGGGCAAACTGACGAGAATGCTCTTTACGACCACAGAATCATCAAATTATGCACAAATTAACGCAAGCAAAATATATAGTCCGGTCGGCAGGTTTGCTGAGCGGGCTAAACAACGTCTACCTGCGAACTGATGTCAGAAGCAAACCTGCAAGGTTACGCAGCAGTGCAATAACCTGCGCTCTGGTTTTATAAGTCAAAAAATCCTGTTATGTTTTCTGCTGTCACTCTGCCTGATAATGAGCGATTTTCAAACACTACAAAGACGGAACAGTGTCTCACTACTTTGAACGTTACTCTTACCCTTACACTCATACCATGTCAAATGCAATCCTATGAAATATTTTACATCTTTCCGACATTTGGTGGTTAATGGTCAGGCTAGTGCCACACTATATGGCATAGTACAGAACACTCACCTGATAGACAAGTGACACGGATATTGAACACAGCGTGAAGCAAGCCACAACAAACACCATCAGGTTATGCTGTGGACTCAGTGACAACGGTGCATTCGTGAACAACTTCTGCATTGATATCGGCATCTATACAGCACATACAAGTCAATGGAATGATCAGATCATGCTTTAACATAATATCAGTTACTGAAGTCTGTAACCGTTGACACCAGCAAGTACTCAGTTTTGCTATCATACAATGCTACGCTAGCATGATATATGCTATCGTTGTGTATGCCAGATATCAACCACATTTTCTGCTTAGCCAGACTGATTTTCAAAAAAGTTCGGCCGATGGTTCTAGGTACAATGGTGTGAACAAGTTGCTCAAAGTCATGCCCATAATGGCTGTCAAACCTGCAACGTCCTGACCACAAGTCCAATCCTCTGCACCATCACACTGCCACTGGGTAAGGTCAACTTTGGCTAAGTCTAAAGGCTTAGACCAAAAGATACACATTTAAAACAGGGAATTCCCAAGTTAAGACTGTTTGGTTCAGCTTAGCCTTTAGACTTAGCGGAAGATGACCTCACCCACTGCACTGTTATGCTTTAGTAAACATTTACACCATTTTAATAAACATAATGGAACTCAACACGTTTACTACTCACACTGTCAATGCACATTTTCAGCCATGCATCCACAGCCGCCCACATGTTAACAATGGGTGCAAGATGATCATTGTCACTGTGTTTACTGGTAGGTACTGTAATGTGGTCATCCGACATAGTTTTGACTACGTCTTCATGCTTCAAATGCACACCGAGGTTATCGGATGGTGTCAGTTCATCAACCGAATCATCCGGTGGAAGTGTGACTTCATCCGTGTCAACACTACGCTGCTGACTCTCACTCGCATCACCAACAGCTTCAGTTGACTCTGGTTCTGTATGCTCAGTTTCTTCCTCTGTACGTTCATTTGCAATATGCCGCTGAATAATATCGTCGTCATCAACCGAACTATCGGCTCCTACTGTCGGCTGACTCCGATCCACACTGCTAGCTACAGCGTCATGAACATGCTCATCAGATGTGCGTAGGTTATTTGTAGAACGACTGTCCGCTAATTCATGATGTAACTCGTGTTGGTCCACCGACAGCAGCTCGCTGTCATTGTCCGAGCCAGTTTCATCTACCGTGGACGCCAGTTCTTCTCCGTGTGCAACAATCTGCTGTGAATCTGTCTGAGAGTCAACCACAGGCTGGACATGCAGATCTGACGTGGGAGTTACGGACGAACTCGGTCGTGCTGTCGTACCTTCTGCTTGCTGGTCGTGTTCTGCATCTCCGAGTGACTCCGCGGCTTCTGGTGGAGAATGTTCCGACTCAGCTTGATCAGACGAACCATCGACATCAGGTGCTGGCTGCTCAACTAAAGCCTTCTCTACCTGGTGGCTTAACTCTGCTGTCTGGCCAGGTACCACATGTTCATTTTGTTCAGAAAAATGCGACGAGTCAGCTTCATGGTCGTGTGCTGGCGGCGTGTGAATGTCGCCAGTCGGAGTTAGCGGCGGACTCGTTACGGTGTCTTCCGCCTGCTGGCCACATTCAACAACTCTGTCTGCCTCGGTCGGACTCAAATAATCACCAGTCTCTACTGGACACTGTTCTGGCTCCATCCGAGCATCTTCCGTCGGTGTTACCTGTGTGTCAACTGCAGCATCTGCAGCCGGCTGGTTTGATTCTGCTGCCTTGCCAGATGATACATCAGCATCTGTAGCAGTCTGACTTAAGTGGCCTTCATCATTCTGTGGATTGCCTTCTGCACTAGGCGAATGGCCAGTAGTTGTGACAGTGAGGTCTGACTGTGCTCCACTGGTTTGGTCCGACAGCGTCTGGCCATGATCGGATCCTGCCAGTTCACATTACACACATTTTACCGGCATTAGCTGCAATTATAAGTTTTAGATCGTCAAAAAGACATCTGGACAGACAGACAGACATGCCAATTATAATACTTTACAGCTTTACTGGGGGTGAAATAACAAACTGTAACTACACGTATCAACAAAATGTCAGTTATCACAAATGCATAAACAACTAGGCATAATAAAGTTTGTAAACTATAACTGACCACTTTGACTAGACGGCTCACTGAATTCTTCAAGTTCTTTTTCATCTACATGGTCACTGCCTGGTGACTGCACACTGTTGTCTCCAAATGCTAATAATTGCTGACAATGAAGGCAACCTACAAAAAATGAATAATAATTTGTACAATACGCATAAAGTGAACTGTCGAGATAAACTGCTCTGGTGTGTACCACAGACAGAGGATGATGTCAATAGCTGCTTATTCAACATTGCTAAATTACGGAACTTACGATTTTGGCTGCAATGCATTTTATGGCCAGCATGAACTAAAACAGTACAAGAAACGAATAGTTTCAATTTAAGTTAAAATGACGAACTATTTCCCCTGATCTAGGCACTGGCTAGTATTCTACATGTGTCGCGGAATTCTTCCACATGAGGGGGATTCTTCCCCCTAGTTGCGTCCATTTCCCCCTTTAGCCTGACCACATGAACTCAATAAATAAAATCATGTAAGTTATAATGACATCAAACACTAAAATGTGCTTGTTAGTGTTCTATTTGCATTTTTAGCAAAATATGATATGTATACCAATTAAAAGTCCACATATAATGAGCGATATTATACGTTCCATCATATTTACACGTCAGACACCTCATGTAAACATTTCGTGTAGCCACGCCCACGGTATATGGTATCTATGCTCTAATCGGCACTGCCTAAAACACAGGAAATGGTTCGTCATTTTCATAGTAATTTTACGTGCATGTAACTTAACTGTTGCCGTATTGTTTTTTTTTCAATTAAATTTTCACACTGCCCCCAGCAGTCCTCGCCCTCAGTATTTCTTTTTATAAGATGAAATTAACTCTAACCCCACTATATCTACTGACTGACATTCTACATACTAGTCCATCCATTCTAGCCAAAAATTTCATTCACACCTGCCGTTTATACGGTTATGGAACGTAAGGGAAGTTTTTGGTCGCCTGTTAGTTGTTCATTTATGTCCCGACGCCATCTTGAAACACAAGTCTCATCAGTCTGCTCGCGATCGCCTGCAGGCGGCTCTCGGGCCGCGGCAGGCAGTGAACGCCTGGCGCCAGTAGGCGCCTGCGCAACTGAACGCGCCCGTGTTGTTTGTAAACAAAAAGTTTTTGCTTTTTAGTTTTAAATCACTTATAACACATGTATAACGGAATATAAGCAAGTTATATACGGCTTTTGTCACTCTCTGTGTTTAGCACATTATATGGATTCGTTCTGCATAAATTGTATGCATTCGTTCTTAGCGCGAGATGTAATATATACATCTCGCGCTTATCTACGTTGTCAGTGTCCGTCTGTCTGTGACGGAAGTGCATTGGCGCATTATAGCTAATTTAGGTTTCAAATTCCGATCCCTCTTTACCGCGCATTGCGGCCGCCGTGCTGCTTGCGGGCGGATCATCTCGCGCTATGCTAGCCAATGGTAGGCTCTCTCTCAAACGTAGCAGTGATGATATAAATTTGATGGGCTTACGTGATGTCCACTAACTCAGGAGCTAACCTGGCTCAACTGTGTACAGCAGGCATCAATCGGCAGTCTGGTTAGTTTATTTACAGTCACTAGGGGGCGGCACTGCTAAGCACAGGGTAGATCAGTACATGGTTTTATTTTGCTGTTATTCTCTGGGGGTGACACTGTTCTGCTGGGTGGGCTACATACTAGGCTGTGCCACACATTTCTACAGGACTTGGGTGCAAGGCCAAGGACTTGACTTTTAAGGCCAAACCCAAAGATTTCCTGTTGGCCGAATCAAATACGCTACTATAGAAGCATAGCATCATGTGGCTAAAAATGGAAAACTACCCATTCTTATTCTGCTTATGCTTAGCTGTGCAGTAGAGATATCTTCATTATAATGACTTCCGGGATGGCGCAGGCGGGGTCCAATTCTGTCGCACTACAGCCGTGTGTTTAGGAGTTAAACAGAAATTTAACAGCAAATATCTACCAACTGTGTACTTGTTTTACCGGCAGGATGCCGTTTAGCTGTTTATAATCTGAACATATATATCGTGTATATCAAGGTCATTCATTGATTGCAAGCTTTTTTCTATACTGACAAGTGCATCGCATTGTTCCTCTGCCATAGCAGAGCTTCTTGTTATCTATTTAATTAGAACTTATTTAGTTACATTATCATGACCTTCATGACCTTATGTAGCATATGTCACAGGCTGCATGTGACATGTGAGATTCTGTTTGTAGCAGAAATATAAACATCTGCATACAATAAACCATTTTAGATAGATGCATTATTTAGTAATAAATGTAAATTTTAGCAAATGGATGCTTTTTTAGTCGTGTTTTGCATAAGTTAGCATATTTGTAAATTTTTTGTTCAGGAATGGCATGCCTCTGCAAAAGTCCCAGTCTGATATGAAAAGTTTTGAATCATTTGAAGAGACTCCCCTACTGGTTGCCGTCGTCACATACATTTCATATGGCATACTGATCATCTTTGGTCACATTCGGGAACTTCTTCGCAAATGTGGTATTAAAAAAGTTCAAATTCCAAGCGAGTATCTTACAGAGGTGAACAACTTGTGAAACATTAGTTTGAATTACTCAGTTATTTTTGCACCTTTTGCAAGGTGTTCTAGATGCATCATTTGCTTGTAACAGAGTTGCCAACGGATTTGCACTTAACACCCTGAGGTTTGACTCCTGCTGTCATCTGTCATACTAGTGATCAAATTATCGGTGAGTGGACCGTGGAAGAGGCCGGGGACTTGCACTATCAGTTCTTTCAGTTCCCTCTTAAATGGTGACAAGAAGTTAGATCCATGGAAGCCTAGTTTTCACCTTTGTTCTCAGGGGCATCATTTCCCCATGAGAGCTAGGAATTATTCCTCCTACATGAAAAGGCACAGCAGGTCTGGGGCAGAGCCCCTTGTGGGAGTCTGGGGGCAAAGCCCCCAGAAGGTGAAAGATACAATATATTTAAATGCAAATTCTAGGTAGAAATTGCTTTTTTTGATGGTCAATAGTAAAGGAAAAATTTGACTGCAGAAATGGTTTCAAAAATGCCAAACTAATGCAACTTGACAGCCCTTCTACTATACTCAACATTGATGTTTTAATCTGATCTAAGACTTGTGCAGATACATAATTACACAGTATTAAATGTGGCCTTTTCATCTGTAAACTACACATGATGCACATGTTACCAGGGAGAATTCTTTCCCCCGAAGGGGAAATTCCCCCCTTGAGCCAAATTGGATGCAAGCTGCATCTACTCTTGCCCTGTAGATGCCCCTGCTTGTTCTAGTTGTTTGTTGAATGTGTTGGTCACTTATAACAGATTCATTATAACTAGCTTTAATTGCAGGATTAGCATCATTGACATTTGGTTGACCATGCAATAGAATGTTTTGTCAGCTGTCATGTTCGCGAATCATTGTCGTGTGCCCAGGACAGTGAACTGCATTTTCTCTATGTTGAGCTTTAGACTGTCCAGTGGCAGTCAGATCTCAATGTCTGTAATGCAGGCTGTTAATTTAACCGACTGTTCAACAATCTGGTCCACCGGCGTACGAATATGGAGTTGCGTATCACCGGCATTAGAGTGGACATTGACACCATGGTGCTTGGCTAACTCAATGAAGTTGGCGATGTACAGCAGGAAGAGCATGGGCCCAGCCGCCTGAGGACACTGCCAGGGGCAACTCCCCACATCAGAGTCGATGTGCTCGATAGCTGGCCATTGAAGACAGCTGTCTGCATTCAGTCACAGAGGAATGAGCCAGCACCATAGTGACCATACCTTGTAATTTGTATTCCAAACGATGTTGACGGAGGATATCTTCCTCCAGCTGTTGTGCAAATTCACTAATTAAACAAGTTTTTTGGCTATTACTTAGTTGCACTGCAGTGGCATTATAATGGTGCCAGTGCATGTTTTCCATTCAGTGTTAATGAGCATTTTGCAAGAACTGTATTAAAGTGCAAAAAAAACGACTGCTGTGCCGATAGGGTTGGGTGCCGCTGTATCAGAGCTTTGAGAGCTTCTACACAAGAAACATGTATCGGCGTATATGCGACTGCTTGAACCGATCATTATGCAGTGCTCCTGGTGTTCGATGTGACTTGATGGATCGTTTCACTCCAGATCACGGATTGACATTCAAGTGAGTGAATGGCGAAGACTGCTCATGTCTGTGTTTGTATGAAACTTATATACATACTTTTATATGCAACAGATACTTGGAGACACAGACCAGATGTACACTACACTGCGTACAACATCTATAGCTCAGTAGACAGCATCTACGGCAGCTGCACTATTTGCCTTTTTGCCAGCGAATCATTTTCAAGATTGCCAGATTGGTCCATCAATTACTAGCTGGTGTAGCACAGTCAATGTACGTGGCCTATTATAATAACCTTGCCAGTTTTTGTTTTGTTGTTGTTAATTGCATAACCATCATTAAAATAAAAGACTGCCACAGAGAACAAAAAGTAACTTTGTTCAGAAATTTTTTGTTGCAGCTGTTTTTTATAACAGGATTGCACAACAGCATGAAACGATGCATTACGTCTTCAGGTTTACAGGGAAAACGACATCAGTGCTAAACATGAGCTCGTACAACTATCTTGGGTTTGTTGAAACCAATGGTCCATGTCTGGAGCCAGTTGAGCAATCTGTCCGGGATTGTGGTATCGGAGTTTGCAGTGTTCGACATGAATTAGGTAAGCCAGTCTGAGTCATTTCACTCTGTTGTTGGTGCCGGTAAAATATCTGTCAGTCAGTCATTGAAAAGAGGTTCACATAGCACCAACAGAGGCATTTCATGTTGGTGACTGTGTTTTGCTGTTAGTTGGCTACATGAAACAATTCGGTCAGTTTTTGGTTTTCTTTGCTTGCCAAGTGACAGCTCACACTTGTCAAGCCTATATTGCAGTGTGCACTGCAAGCCATCAAATTTTAAAAAATAAGAGTAGTACATGTACATTTGAGAGTTAATTAGATTATTTTAGTGGAATTTTTTTTCATCTACTTATTGTCATTTCTCATTGAAGTCCTTTGTCGGTTGGCAGGTAATTTTGTGCTGCAGTCTGAGCTGGAGAAACTTGTTGCACAGTTTGTTGGTGTGGAGTCTGCGATCGTGTTTGGCATGGGATTTGCTACAAACTCGATGAACATCCCGGCTCTAGTTGGCAAGGTATCCGATGTTGTTTCATTTACTATGACCATATCATGTAAGACGAACCCTTTTATCATTGGATATTTTCTGGTTTGGCTACTGGTGTCCAAGAGCCAGCGAAGACCGATGCCTCTCCTTTAGGAGTACAATGGTGGACGAAGAAAGGCTGAGACCAGATTACCATTTGGGTCAATGCTTTGTATTTCCTTTAGTGTTTAAGCACTGTTGTTTGGATGACAGAAGGGGCATTCGGCCCATAAAAGAACAAATAGAGGACAAAAAGTGTCGGAAACTGGCTGAGGAAGATTCACATAATTTAAATGGAGTAAAGCAGAACACGACATTTGTTTAGTGCTTTATGCTTAGTACGATACTCATAGCTAAAGTGCTCGGCTAAAGCACGCATTAACGAGGGATCATAGTTGTATCTGCCGCCCACACGTGCATCCACAAATAGAGTGAGCCATGCCTACCTTTCCTCACCAGCCACAGAGCATCACTGCCATTTGGATGGTGCTCATTTCCCGTCCCACTGAGGATAGGAGGCTGAGTTGGCCTGAATGACTTGATTAAGATACCAACGTGGTAAGTAAGTAATCAGCTTATATAGCGCCAAAGTCAAAAGAGAATCGTGTCTGCCAAAGTCGGTCGTCCATCCCAGTATTAACCATTAGAGTAACTACTAATTTCTTTGATCGTGCCCAACACGCTGCCATTAAGCCACACTGCCAAACAGTGTCATAGTGTGACTTAGGCTATATCTGTGTGACGGAATGCTGAGTCGTGCGGTACGTGTTGTTGATGTAGGGTTGCTTGATTCTCAGCGACAAACTCAATCATTCCTCGTTGATCCTCGGTGCTCGTCTGTCTGGTGCAGTTATACGGGTGTTCAATCACAATGGTACTTGCTCTCGTCCATTACTTTGTGGCTTGTTTCTGTTGTCGTTTAAGTCAGCTTTGCAGTTTATCAGCTGTGGTTCTGTTGCCGTTTCGATGATGTTAACAGTTGAGAATTTTTTACTGCTTGATACATATGCATTAGTTTTCAGTATTCTAGCTATATTCAGTCAATTCAACTAACTGCTGACCAGGGTTTTAGATAGACATAAACCAGCGGACGTACGTACGTCCAGTCAAAAAAATTTCGGCATACAGATATCCTTTGTTGGACGTATGCACTGATTGACTAATTAGGCCGATAGTAACAATGTATAACATTGTAGAATTATTGTTCGACTTCCAGCATCTAGACCTACCTGTCGCTGACTGCAGGACTGCTTAGTCATGCATGCAGGGCCAGCTGACTGACCAATAGTTGTAATGACATTATCATGGGATGCTGCTGCTGCTGCATCTTAGCAGATTTGTGCCTGTCTTCCAGACTGTGGTGCATAGATTGGTATACAGCTGCAACGCCGTACACCTACCCCTCGAAAATCATGTGTACCTTGCAGAATTCTAGACGTTTGTATATGTCCAAGCAGCAAAAATTGGACATATTGAGCACTTTCAGCGGATGTAAATACGGCCATTTGGACGTTATCCAAAACCTTACTGCTCATTTGTCCACCTCTACCTCTCTGTCAGATCAACTTTCTGTGTGATTGATTGGCATGCAATGAATTCCTGTGTCACCCCTATCGGGTACCTAGTTCAGATTTATGTCCTTCTCCAGTAAAAGTCCTTGTTTTTTTAACAGAGTTGGGCTTATCTGAGCTACCAGACAGGTAAAAGGTAAGGTAAAAAGTGCCATACTGCTTAGAGGAGTGTAGATTGGGTGATAATCTCCATTTCTCAAGCTGTTGAGCCCGTGCATGGATATGCCACAAACCCTACGATGCATGGCCAGCGAGCTTTGCTTCTTGGCTGGTAGCCTAATCATTCCCAACCCACGAGAGTAGAAATTGGCCAGGCTCAGTGGCTGGGTTATACATATAGATAAAGCTTTTATATACCTGAGAATTTTTGCTTGTCTCGATATTAACTGGTCTTGATGTAAAGTAACTTCAGTGATGATGATGATGGTGACGAATTGATGATGAGTGGATTTGCAGAGCTTATCATAAATAGTCCTCAGACGTGCTGTCAGTCAGCCGAACAAGTGGGCTCTCAGACAGGTAAAGATGTCACCTGTCCCAGTGACATTACCGCTAGGCCAAGCCAGCACGTCAGACTGACTGTGTGACATTAAAATAGATAGAAAGCGAAGTTAGCTTTGTGGTTGTTATATTCTGCAGACATGGATCACTTGGAGGAGCTACTGAGAGATGCTGTACTGAATGGTCAGCCTCTGACTCACCGTCCGTGGAAGAAGATCCTCATTATGGTTGAGGGTGTATACAGGTGCTGGTCTCACCACAGACTTAAATATTCTATCTAGACTCATTACATCCAATTAGAATGTTCAGCAGAAGATTTTGAGGCCGTCGCCTGGCTTCGCTAAGCGACATGGCCGCCGGTCGAGTGACGTCATTTTTATGTTATTTTGTTGAAGTAAGTAAGTAAGCCGTCATCTTGCTGTCAGTGTACTATGTTCGTTGCTATTTAGTGTATATCTATTCTATGTTTAGTTCCTCCGTTTAGTCGCCTGTCCGCCATTTAGTAGCTTGTGGCCATGTTTTGCGGGTGCGTACGATGGCTTCGGCTTGGCTGTCCAGCACGGGGGCTGTGGGTCTCACAGCCTGCTCAGGTGTAGTTTGTGTAACTCGGAACTATCTTATGTACATGCGGTTTGGGTTTGGCATCGGTATGCATGTACTGAGTGCCCTCTCTGTCCAGTTTGTTCGTTGGTTCTACGAGTTGGTTAGAATATATTATTCAGGGTACCCCCTCTTCTGTGGCTTTAGAATTCAAAGACTTCCAAGGACCTTTGCAGGAACTTTGCAAGGACTTTTTAAGGACCTTTGTAAGATAACTACACATATTCTGAGATGGCAGTGGCTATTCGACCATCCAGACGTAAGTAGTACTCAGTTGAATGACAATATTACAGAAATTCACAGTAGCATTTGTAAGCCGTCCAATTATGCAATAAAATTTTCCAGACCAAACTAAATATTTTCAAGTACTTTCAAGGACCAGTGAGTACCCTGATTATTTCTATTTTGGGGGAGAAGTGTGTATCAGATAGCTATGCTGATCACCCTGAGCTTTGTTTTAGGTTGTTGTATTGTGCTTTATGTTGGCATCAAGCAGGGAAGTAAAGGGAGCAGCAGTATGCCCCATAATCAGTAGTCCAGAGGAGGAAGAAATAATACGAGACCAGGCTGTTGGCTGGGGTTGATGCTTTGTGTTGATTGGGAGACGGAAAGACATCCAGCCCATAAAAAGTTTTTTTTAAGTTATCCATCCCCGAACAATGTCTTCTGTATATTAAGTGGAAGAAAAGAATAATGGTATTTTTATTAGAACTGTTTTGCCGGCAACTGCTATAGTGTACTGAGCTGTGTTCTGTCAATAAATATGATGATGGTGATGATGAGGATGAAAATCAATGGTACTATGCTAACTGAGGTTCATCTGGTAGCCCAAACAACCGTAAAAATAAGAGGTAGCTATAGGCAGCTTTTATGTTTAGTGCTTTGCTTAGGAGTTGTAATCCTTGCAAGCAGGTCGTGTGTGAAATGGCCTTTTACAGATTGAAGTTGTGTCAGCAGCATCTGGTGCGACGGGGCCACAAAACTCGGCCTAAATGACAATAATTCATTGCATAAAAATTACACAAAAAATATTCGCGTAACTATCACTAAACTGTAGATGTGGCAGCTGCTGTCACAGACTAAAATGTTCAGAGAGATGACCACACAAACTGGCGGTCAGAGGGCCCTATAGCTGACAATGCCGGTTGTATAGCATTAAACCAAGGTGAGCCAAAATGACGAAGTAATGTCAACATCGTGTCTGACTTGCTGCCGTGTAGCATGGAAGGCTCAATCGTGAAGCTGCGCAACGTCATCGAGCTCAAGAAGAAGTACAAGGCGTACCTGTACCTGGACGAGGCACACAGCATTGGTGCCGTGGGCCAGCATGGCCGCGGTGTGGTCGAGTACTGGCACTGTGATCCCAACGACGTTGACATTTTGATGGGTACTTTCACCAAGAGCTTTGGAGCTGTTGGCGGCTATATTGGTGGACGCAAAGTAAGTAACATGTAAAAATACTATAAAAGAACTAGTGTGTGTTGGGTGTTAGGGTGAAGGCAATATGTAATGTAATTTTCGTTAGTGTTGAGTTGACGGATGCTTATCTCCTTGCCGTAGAACATTGAGCCGCCATAGGTGATATATTAATTAAGAGTGTGATGCATCGCCGGCGTGATGCCAGACTTATAGTTACCTTCGAGCCACAGAGCTCTGCTAAGTGGGGTGGCATTCTTGGGGATCCCCATCAGCTGAGGGGTCTGGGATCATGCTGTAAGCTTTCCCAGTTGGTTCTGAAACTCTGCCGCTGAATAGATTTCTTTCATTTTAGATGAGCAAGATGTCTTCTCCTAGAACTTAATTTTAGGTACAAAAGAATCTGGCGATTCCCACCAACCCCCCATGGTGCTGTACTGAAGATGAACTGGGGGATGTTGTTATGAAACAATTGGGGGGGGGATGTTGAACACTCCTCCCCCGGCAATTCAAACCCCGATGCTCCTGTGATTGTTCGTATTGACTGCAGATAGCGTTGTTTCGCAGGCTGTTATCGACTACATCAGAATCCATTCGCACAGCACATGCTATGCCGTGTCGATGCCAGCACCTGTTGTCCAGCAGGTTCTCTCTTCAATGAAGATACTTATGGGTCTGGATGGCACCAGCAGTGGTGAGCTGTTAACTACTGGTATTCATTCTTCTGGACATATTTCTTCACGAACATTTCCTTATCTGGACATCCCCTTCCCGTGTTCAACATCACTTTGCCGTCAGATAAAAATGCATATTAGTGACGGAACTTTGTTATTTCTTGCGCTAATCTGAATTTGTAATTTACTGTGTTCTTATCCGTATTATTAGGCTGCATCACCGGCACGTAGTGTATAGATGCGACCTAGTTTTTTGTTGTCCTGCATTCACCACATATGCCACTTGAAGTAATTATGATTAATCATTTTGGCTTAATTGATTTACAGTATATAATTGCAGTTGTGCAGATGTATTATAATTATTTTTATTACTTGTTGACAGTCACTATACATTGTAATGTATTAAATATAGTTTGCGAATATTATCATTTTTAGGCAAAATGCGGATTTCTCAGTTGTTGTGGAACTGTCGTTATTTCCGAAGGCGCTTACATGAAATGGGTTTTATCATCTATGGCAATATTGACTCTCCTGTTGTGCCTCTGCTAATGTTTTATCCTGGCAAAACAATGTAAGTTTCCTGTTTATAATGAATTATGCATATGTATCCCATAAGTACTGCATTGTTGGCAGAAACTTAGACAAGAATAGATTAAATTTGAAAATAATAAGTTTTCTTGGTGTAAATATGACAAGCCATAAATGACAATAATCTGAAAATAAAATAAATCCCCAAAATTACGTACTGTTTTGAGTCTGAAGGATGAAGAATAAAAAAATTCATTAAAACAGATCATTTGTGCTTTTTAAAATGTTTTACTAACACTTTAGTTGGTTGGATAGGATGAAGAAGATGCTGACTATTTATAGGCAGTTGGCAACCAAGACCATATTTGTTATTATTATTAGGTTTAGTCACGATTGTGTATACTGGCTGCAATAATGGGTGAGGTGATCGAGATGATGTTTGGGGTGGTGCGTGGCATGGGACCAAGGAACTATGTATTAGATGAGGGTCCTTATCCCCTACAGGAAGGGGAAATTTTTGGGGTGGTCCATTGTAATATATAGGGAGCATGTGGCATCAGCTCTGCAAAAATGGCTGAACCGATTTAATTGAGATGCCTTTGGGATTAGTGACTCACGTGGGCCCAGGGAATCGTATTTTAGATGAAAGTCTGGATCACATTTGGGGAAAGGAACTTTCTTGAGGATTGTAATTGAATAGCATTGCATATCCCAGTGCATTGGTCTCCTGTGCAAAAATGGGAGAACATTTACGTCTGTGCAGTTTGAGAGGATGTACATGTTTGGATCAAATGGACAAAGAAAATCAGGGGGCCACCAGCTAACTTAGATTATTGACATGTATTTTTGTTTTGTAGAGCATTCAGCCGAGAGTGCTTGGCACGTGGTCTTGCGGTTGTTGTTGTTGGATTTCCCGCCACATCAATTCTCCTAGCTCGTGCACGGTTTTGTCTGTCAGCTGCTCACACCAAAGAAATGCTTGATGAGGTTTGCATTACAACTTGGAATTTGTCGTGTAACTTAACGTCGCCGTCTCAAGTTGGCTCATCCTGTGCATTTGTTGTGGTTTTGTTACTGTTTTCCTACTGGACGTGAGTTAGCTGATTCTGTCTTTGTTTCTTCATCCACTTAGTTAAGAAGGTATAATTTGCAGAGCTGGCACAGGTTATTTTACAAGCACGTTGTCCTTATGGTACGGACCCAAACAACAGTGGCCTGGTTAAGTTACGGGACAAATTCAAGTTAGAATGCAAACCTCACCCACAGCTGGACTTCTTGAGGAGGGGTGTTAGACCTTTCTGCTACTCTTCAATGCCAGCGTCACTACCATGCACAGTTCATTTTGCCGCTCCTGGATGTGTAACGGGTTTACTGCATCCATTCAGGTATATTCAGGTATCACATTGCAACTTACTGATCACCTTCCCATGAGAGATGATTTAAGACATTATTATAAGCCCATACTTTGTCGACTACTGAGCTGTCTCACTTAACTTACTGTTACAACTAACTGGACAGTACCTCTGAAGATAACAAAGGCAGCAATATTTGTTAAGTTGTAGTGAATGGTGGTGGATGCTGGTTTGCAATGACTGTCTCAGCTGTGAACTTTTTGTAATAACATTCAGTATAGTTACCATAATATTTCAATAATGTACGTATGCGTTGAAACCATAATTACAGGCTCCGATTACATTCCAGTTTGCGCGTAAATATTTCCGAGCTAATGCATGTTAAATAATGCCGTGTATTTCATGCACTAACCAGCTGCAGTAGTTCTTGAACTCCATTCTTGTTTGTCATATGTAGTCAGATCAACTTTCTGCTTATGCATTTCCAGGCACTGCAGATTATTAACGATATCGGAGACAAGCTGATGGTGAAGTTTTCCAGATTGCCTGCCCTTCAGTTTTTAGAATGTGATGGCTGACTTTCGTACGGGCACACACTGAACTCTGGCATACAAGCATTTGTTACAAGCATTTGATGTTGGTAAGTACATTTTCACTGGTTCTGCGTATTGGTTCATTTTCTTCTTATGCAAGTATGATACTACGTGATGTCTTGTTGCCATATAATCGACATGCTGATAGAATACTTTGTCTTTAGCAATTTCTATTTATAATGCATTTGTTATCTTACGAACTGGGTAGTTGAAGCATTATTTTTGTATTGTTGACTTAACACCTCGTTTTTACCGACCGCTTTAGCATGAGAGGTAACACAATCACCTCCATCCATTTTCACTCTAACTTTCGAACCAAGTGACCTTTGACCTTGACCTTTTGCATATTGTCCATAGCTCTCGTGGGATTGAAGGTCAAGGTTGGGATTTCAGTTTGAAACAGTCGGTGAGACCTCTGTCCTCAATCAAGGTCAGTTTTCTAGTTCTATAATGTATCAGATAATGTTAATTTTCTGTTGCAGAATTTCGTTATTTCTGCTGAATTAGTGAAGCTGATACATGCAGTACATCTTTCGTTGTGTGTCTTGATAAGTTTTTGTCTCGTTTATTTGTTATAGATTGTTTAGTTAAGTGTTTGCTGCGAATTTCATCGGCTTTTATCCATTTTGTTGTTAGTGTAAGATATGATACGGTATATGGAAAACAGTTGCATGTTTTGGTTATTATTTTTTTAGCCGGCATTGCATGCATTTGCACTAGGTATATAGATGCACGATTGCTACCGCGAGGTTTTGATGTAGCACATATTTCATTGGTACTGTATTTTTGTATTTCTATTCGTTTGTTGGTCATTTCTGTGAACCCTGCAAAAACCGATGAACCAACTGAGATGCCTTTTTGGGGGGCAGACTTGCGTGGGGTCAAAGTAACGATCCTGGTATTAAAGTGGCGCCACCTGGCAAATATGATTAAACGCTCAGAAAACGTCCCATAGTGAAAGCAGCTCTATTGATACCTGCCAATTCTTCTTCTAGTTGTTCTTGTTGGGGATCGTGGTTCTGCTGATTTCAACAGCTTATAACTCGACAGCTGTTCAACCTAGACCTAAGGTCACTATAGAACACTAATAGGAAGTCGCAATACCTCGCCAGTCAAATGCAACCAAATGCATGCTGCTGCAATGACCAAAAGTGCCTTTGGACCTACTGACTTCAGCGCTCGGTAACTTAGCAACATGCATTGCTATTACGTACATTCAGGTTTTGTGTGCTATCAAGAGTTATTTTTACCGCATGGTGATATGATAATGCTGTATATGATATCGTCATGTGTCTGTCTCCCACACCAGTATTGTATAGTAACGGCTATACCTAGGATCACACAAACAACGCCACACCCGGGGAGTTTCCTGGAGACAAAAATCACATCAAAATTTGAATCGCCCCAACTGGGCTGACAAATGCAGATGGGGTAGGGTAAAATCAGCGACTTTGACAAATACCCAATTAGCTATAACTCGAAACTGGTCGAATTGGGAAGTTGTGTGCCTTATCGAATGGTTATGTTGCCAATTACCTCGGGGGACTCATAATCCCCAAACCACCCCAGTTTCTATACATGCGTTTCGGATTGCCAGTGCAATGAATGGAGATGGGTAGGCTGATTTTGCCAAGTACAGATACAAAGACACACAAATGAGCCACATAGTCTCTGGGATTACTGGACCAAAGTTCACCAAATTTTACATGATGTTGCTGGGCCATTGCTGTTGTTAATGCACACATTTATATGGCGATATTCCAATTACTTCGCCAGTGCAAAGAATGAAGGTGGTATCAACAGATGTTCATTATTTGCCCCCGAACTTAATTGGTTACCGTAGCAGTGTGAGCTATCTCAAAATTAATGCCCAATTAATCATCCCCACATGTCTACCAACCCTAAAAATTCATTGAAGGTTAGTCCAGTACATTCTGACATTATTGACTGCTTTGTTCAAAGTTGGACCACTAAAAGTAAATAAAGAAAAAACATCGGCAAAACATAGCCGAAATAAATTACACTAAAGGTCGAAAATATGATATGAATTTAACTTGAAGTCTGTTATGCTGCAACAACTAGCAACAAAGAAAGTTGCTTATACTGGCAGAGACAACACTATATGCTTACATTCGATAGGCGTAGCTGCAGGGAAATAACAGATGAAATGTGACCTCTGTTGGCATGGAAATTTTTTGAATTAAGATATTTTACTTTGAAAATGTTAAATTTTAATAGTTGGTCATACGACAAAACAAATGAACACAATTATTGATGCAACATTTTATTGCATTTGGCAAATAAATGAATGAATGAATGTAATGCCCCACTTGCTCTTGTGTTGATAGTTCATACTTTCAGCATCATATTTGAATTTTGCACTTACGACCGCACAGTGTTTAACTTCAAATGCATTTTATAACTGTACAGTGTATATTTGTTGCTGTTTCTAAAACTTGGCTTGCAAGTTCGTACTTAGACATTATTCTGTTTTTTATTAATTTTGACTATCTTCTTATTTATCAGCAATTGTAATTTAACAGGGACATAATGCCAAGGCAAATGTCAAGACAAAGGCCACAGCTTAAGGCCGTGAGACTATGATAAATTAAATAATGGTAGTTGCAACAGACACACCAAGACCACTGTTTCAGTATTGACAGTTTATCACGTCAGACTTTTTTTCAGTCATCTCATAAGCCACATCATACCGATAAATTGCATTTAATACCAATGACTTCAGTAGTTAACTGTCCGACAGCCGCATGCAAGCTTGCAGTATTCTAAGAAAAAGTGTTTGCTGACATAAGGAGTGAGCAAACATATAACACTAATGTCGCATTGATTGAGAAATATGGAGCAAATCCTTAAGAATCAGCAAGTGGAAGGAATGTAAAGGAGAAATACATGACTAGAAAATAGTGAATTTCGAAACCAGATCTGATGGCTATTTTAGAAAGTTGCTATTCATGTCGTGTGGCATTCAGCAGTAGTGACGTATGTCCAGTACTAGTGATGTTATAATGTGCGACAACAGTTCTATTTTTTCTCATGGATAAATTTTACTGTTACAAGAATTCCGTGTTATTCTGATTGCTGAACTTGTTTTGCAGCTAGTCGTAGCACTTTATTAATTTGTGCTAAGTCATTCTGTCATCAGTAGTCTGCAACAGAATAACTGAATTCTCAATTCTGTAACGGTGATACTCGACAGTATTATTGTATTTTGATTTGCATCTCTGCTGTGATCTGTTAATATGGTGACAACAGTTCCATTTTCTTCCTGTTTAAATTTTACTGTTACATAAATTCTGTGTTGTTGATTACCCAGTATGTTTAAGGCAGACTATGGAGTGAACTTAGAACATAGTAAGTAGGTAAGTAATCAACTTATACAGCGCCAAAGTCAAACAGAAATCAGTGTGTATATGTCAAACGCCCCTCCTTGTCTTGAGCACGTCACTACACTACCTTGTGATTTTAATATATGTTTCAGGTTATTGCAGCTTTCTTTCTTATATTAATATTTCATAAGAACAAGATAGTAAAGCAATGCATTTGAGGGTGGAACATTTAATGGCTCACATTCATGGCCATTTTCGTAACAAGTTCAGTACAGTAGACTTGTCACAGTGATGTTTATAATAAGGCTTTAGTTAAGCTTCAGTATTACATAAAAGTGTCGCGGAACATCACATTCACACTGTGCGATATCTGAGCCTTTTATCACGGTACATTTACATCACTACTATGTCGGTTGTTGGAATAAAAACTGACTTGCAGAAAGAGCTCGTGAGGCTGACACATGATCTTTTTGTGTTATTCGTATGGCAGTTGACAAGATTTCAACTGACATGTACAAACAACTCTTGTGTCACTGTTTATTGCAGCAATTAACAGCAAAGCTTTAACTAGAAAAATTCAGCTTGATCCCAGTCCAGAGTGTGCATCAATCTGTTGTTCAATATCCTTGAGACTCTGCAGTATGCGGCCAAGTCCTTTTTCATCCACTTCAAATTTCACTACTTCACCTCCCTACAGACAGACAGCAAAGGTTATTTGAGTCAGGCCTGATTACAAGACTCAATCTTTTCCCAAAAAATCCAGTCAAATGTTAACCGTTTTTCAAAATTGTTCCATTTGCTGATTTCTGTGGAAACATTTTATGAACTCAAATAAAAAACTGTCCACCTCAACAGATTTAAGGCAAGTGTATTATTTTTAGGCATTCAAAAAATGTTTCATAAAAAGTCGCCTGTGAATTTTTTTTGAAAATCAGTTAAATTTTGACCGATCTATAAGAAAAGATAGGATGTCAGGAGTAAAACTTCGGTTGTAATTTTGAACAGTCAAGTTCCACACGGTAGTGCAGCAATGCATTTGAATTTTATAAGTAAATATTTCCACAGAAATCAGCAGGGGAGAAAAATGTTTAACATTAGTAAATATTTACCCAAGTAATAGGAAAAAGATTGTGCAAGTATTTTTTCAATGTGGATGCTAAACTGTGATGACCATCGTAGATGCCATCTTGAACTGCGCAGTTACAGTACCTGACTGGAAGGTATCCACCTAGAAGTTGTTACTGAAGGTCTAAGGAATTCAACCATATAACAACATACTTCTACAGCAAACCAGTTCCTGTTGACCTAGTTCCCTGCCTCCTAGTTAACTATCCATTTTAGCGTGATTTTAAAAATTAGGATTTCACTAGAAGTTACTATGACCTTTGTTGACTGCTGCAGCTGCCCCTATTAATGCAGGATAATCACAGCCTAATGATATTAGCTGACACTTAACCCCAATCTCTGAAGAGATACTACCAGATTC
>Ga0209782_1000225_pt1 | contig 22365 bp, 8 predicted proteins | sample WorMetmaBAHAMAS1_FD_187390 | JGI IMG/M metagenome (GOLD analysis project Ga0209782, IMG submission 187390) | Marine gutless worms symbiont microbial communities from Max Planck institute for Marine Microbiology, Germany - Inanidrilus... | ecosystem: Host-associated > Annelida > Digestive system >...
ACCCCACCTTCATTGGCGCCAGCAGCTTGCTAACTCGACGCCTTCGGCGTCTCGTCCCCCCTTAAGTTAAATCCTGGCTATGCGCCTGTTGGCAGGGTGGTTCTAGCACTTCCACTTTGGGGGGGGGGCAGTGGGTCATCCATGGGTCTCTGAAGGGGGCTGGTCACAATTTTTGTCGGTCATACGTACAAATATGCAGTTTTTGAAATAAAAACAAACACATAATCATTATTTTTTTTATCCCAGAGGCTTAATTACATGCATTAAAAAATTCATTGGGGGGGGCAGTGAGGGCCAGACCTCTGACTGGGGAAGCGTGCCCCTTGGCCCCCCTTAGAACCGCCCCAGCACAGACAGACTCGCTGACGCCGGACCGATTGATCTACCTGGACTACTTGACGATATGAGGACGATACGCTGACGTAGATGCTGATGATGTAGTTGTAGCAGACCGATACACGTGAGTTTCGACGTCGACGCCGTAGATCCTGCCTACGTTCCGTCCACTGGCACAGCAGGTCTGTACACCATTCGACCGTTCCTCTTTCTTGTATGCTGAATATAGCGCATTATAAAACGCTCGAGTCATTGCGCCCACGTGCGACTAGCGACACCTGGTGACTGACAATGTAACGGCGGCTCGCACTTAGCGAATGGGCCCAACATTTTTCAAATGCTTCTTGTAATATATAGCATTCCAGTTCGATCGATTATGTGGTACGTACGATTTTTGCCGCGTTGCCTATAAGCGAAAGCGGACAGATAGATGATATCCCGCGACGGTTTCTCTTCTTCTTCGGGATTATACGGTCGCTAAATTTAACGGTTTGTAACTCGACAACGGTTTCACCTAGAGGTTGGTTCACTATAGATCACTAATAGGAAGCCATACATTGCCGGTAAAACGCCACCATTGGCGCCTACTGACTTCGGCTCTTGATATAACAGCAGTGCGACTTTTACACGTACGCGTTCGGGTCATTAGTAGTTTGGTAATTCGTATATAGAACGGTCACGAGGGATCGACACACATAGTCCCAACTGATTGCCAAGTCTGACATTCTTGTGCGGACTTTCGTTTTACGTAGCTGACGCAAAATATTGTTGTGTAGTTTCCGGTGGACTGGATCTGTCGGAAGCGATCTACATCATGCAGCAGATTGGACGTACAGGTCGGTTGATATGCTAGTATATACCCGTCAATTAGCACGTATACTGTATATAGGCCTATACTCTATACATGTGTACTGCTAGTGATAGTAACAAGTATCAGCTGATGCCGACAGCACGCGTGACGATTTGTGTCACGCCCATCGCGCTGTACACAATGCTGGACGCTGAGTCTGATGATGGCGACGGTCGTCCGTCGACTGTTGTGCTCAAACTCCGTTGGTTCAAGTTCAACAAATCGAAATGTCTGCAACAGCGGGAATTGTGGTGCATGGCTAGTTTCGTTGTTTGATGAGGTGTATTGTGTCTTAAAATAAGTAAGTAAGCGTGCTAACTAACGGGCCATGTCGAGGTATTGTAAATTTGGTGTGAAAGCTGTTGTACAACAAGTCCGCAACAGATCTACAGCAGATCAACCAATGGAGTTTGAACATTATGCTAGCTCGTTATAATGCTGTCGCCGTGGCTGTTTCTCTGCGGATCTGGCGTGAAGGACACTTCGGACTGCAGTCTGTAATTTTGTATGTGCGTCTGTGTCCGTTGTATAGGTAAGCTGGCGGTATTGGACGTGGCTGAAGTGAATCCGGACATCGGCAGTCCGGAGGATCAAGCCAAGACTTTGGATTCATGCAACAAGATCCTCTCCGGCTGGTTCACCAGCCGCATTCCGCAGCGTTAGCCATGTTCAGACGCACGAGGCCTATAATAAACAAAACATTCAGCACTTTTCAGTTTTTACGTGTAGAACTGACCAGACAGTGTTCTGATAGCATCTTATTCGATGCCGAAGAAATGTAATGTTACAATTTTTGCCCGGTGCTGAGTATACAAGATGGGTCGAAAACTGCACATTTTCATGACATACCAGACATACCGTATCAATGAAAACGTTCAAGGTGAATTGGATTTCATCAAAAGGTTCAGAGAAAGTTCAAGAGAATAAAGATTATGCTGCAGTTTTTATTCGTACATGCAATTGAATATTTTTTTTGTAAATTAGCTCAATCTTATTATAATGAAAAGAGTTAGGCCTAATTCCTATAGTTCATTTTTGCGATGGCTTAATTAGACTAGAAATGCGTGGCAGAGCCTAGCATGTAGCCCGCCTGGCTAGCAGTGTTACCACCTAGGTAATAGCATCGAAGAAAACCGTGTACTGATCTCCGCAGTGTATAGCAGTGCTGTCCCCAGCGAACGCAGTTAAACTAACCCCAGTAATGATCGACGCCTGCTGTACATATTCTAACGTCGTAAACTTCAGACTTACTGTACCAAATCTCACTGGTAAAGGACTCATTGCATATTTAATGTTCTGAAATCATAGTTGCGATATTGCAATCCATTTCGGAACGCCAGTGTGTCAAATAAAGGTCGGGTCGGCCAATTGTGGCCGATTTGCGAAAAAAAACTGAACACTCTATACTTTAGTAATCTCTGAAGTTAACAAAACAAAGTTCACCAAATTGTTACACGATTTAGCGATGCCATCGCCACTGTATGTGCGTTTATTTGCATAGCGATATTTCAATTCTTTTCGGAATGCTGGTGCAAAGAATGAAGGTGGTATCAGTTAGTGTCTATTATTTGCCTCCAGAATTAATTGGTTACCATAGCAACGTCGTTGGGCGAAAGCAAAACAAATGTTTTGCTCTCGTGTTCTGAAACGAAATGCACTATCGTCTTGTGGATGTGCGCATTAATACACCACTAAATGCGCTACATCATGTAAAAATGGTGAAAATCGGTTCAGTAGTTTTTGAGTTAAAGTGGGGGAGAAAATGAAAATTGTGCTGCGACACTGCCGAAATTGGACGATTTTCGTTCATTTGGCATACTGGCGTTCTGAAACGGATTATAATATCACAATTTTGATTTCAGCAGGTTGATCGGCAATCATGTTTGTACATTTTATGAAAATTTGGTGAGATTCAGATTATTCACCCCGGAGTTTTAGGCGAAAAAAATTGTACGACTGGAGTCGATAATTGTTACCACGCTTATAGTTCACCTATGTTCGCTATGGGATGGGGCTGTTAGGTACTCAGGTGATCAGTAAGTAAGTGTTTTTCACAAGTATTCGCTAGGGGGCGACACTACGGCGTCGAGCGGCTATACGCTAGGCTTTGCCACGCATTTTCTAGTTCTTTAACTAGTGTTAACAGCCTGCATCCTCAACAGTTACATCATGGTGAATTGAACTTGAAAATATGCAGTTTCGACCCACATTGCACAAATAAACCTATATGTTAATGCCTTTTTAGCGCGAGATATAGGCCTAATATATACATCTCGCGGTTATGCTACGATGTTAGTGTCCATCTGTTCGTCTGTCTGTGACAGAAGTGCATTGTGGTCACGGTGCATGCCGGGAAGAGGGGAGGGGTCATCTCGCGCTATTCTAGCCACTGCTAGGCCCTCTTGTTCAACTATAGCGCAGCAGTTCATATGCTTACAACGTGTCTAAAAGTGCATGGCGTGGTATAGCTTTAGCCCATGCATGTACATGTAGCCTGTGTTGACAGTTACTGGCTTTGTCAATAAGAAAAAGCGATTTTCGACTTGCCACAGAATCGACATTCATCAACCGATCGCCAAAAATTGTCACACATTAGGGGCGTCGATCCCTATTGGACAGGGGGACATGTCCCCCAATATTTCTGAAGGGGAAACGTCCATGGTAATGTCCCCCATATTTTAGAAGTGATGTCGTTTAGGATGTCGACTCCAGTGACCACAAGAAACTATGTCCAGATCCCCAAGGAAAGTGGATGACGTATTTGTTGTATTTTAGTGCTTGAAAAGTTAAAAGAGAAAAATATTATGTTTTAAATGTATATTTTGCAGCTAGGTTTATTTTATCCAGTAACAGCAACAACTATTGTTTGTTGTATTTTAATGCAAATATTATGTGTAGTTTCACAATAAAAGCTTAAGGGATGACAAATCACCCTTAAAAGGGGCGTGGTTTTGCTCACGTGACCCATTTTTGTATGCACAACTTTGCAGTTAGAAAAAATTCTCCACGGCACTCGGTGAACTGCGATCAACAATGTCGTCGACGACGGACTACTGATTATCGCACCTTCGACAGTCGATGCTATAGTGCTGCCGTACACTAAGGCTTAATCTCCATCGGTTCGAATTGTCACCGTGTTTATTGCAAACTTGCTTGTATAAGATATAGACAACAAATCGATTAAGTGGAGTTTGAGCATTATCGTTCAAATATGTGGTAATAACCGACATTTCGTGGTCTGCGTAGCAATTTGCTATCGACTGACGCTCATTGCCTGGTAATTATACTTGGTGGGCAGTGCAATATGGTCGATTTTACATGATGCAGTGTCGCGCGGTCCATCGGCGTTAGCAGATATACTTGTTTTTAACGCAGGACGCTATGCTAGCGCGGTATATGCCGTCGTCGTGTGTCTGTCTGTCTGTCTTTCACACTCCTATAGGTATGGTATCAAAAATACTAAACAGGATGACGCAAATAATGCTGCACGTTAACCAGGGAAATCTAGTTTTCTGACGCTCAAGATCGTGACGAAATTCCAACTGGATCGCCCCCTACGGGGGCGATAAATGCAAGTGGGTGGGTTAAAATTGGCGACTTTCGACGAAAAACGCACTATTATAACTCGAAAACGATATAAGAATAAATACACGCATAGTTTCTATTAAAGTCGAATAGCAAGTCATATGTGCTATATCGAATGGTTATGTTGCTGATGACCTTGGGTGACCCCTAATCCTCCCCCAAACCACACAAATTTCTGCATTTTTTGTCGCCCTTCATATCTTTGTAGTGGGTGAACGTAGAGATATCAAGTTGTGGTACACAGGTTGACCATAGCTAGTCCCAGCCCACCAAGGACAAACTGTCCCTGAAAGGGGCGTGGTTACGCAGTCACATGACCCATTTTAAATTTTGGGGCCCCATTTATATCTCAGGAATGGCTGAAGCTAGAGCTGTCAAATTTTGTACACAGGGAAATTATATCGTCTTGCCAAAGTGATGACAAATGACCCCTTAAAGGGCGTGGTTTTGCTCACGTGACCCATTTTGCATGTGCAACTGTGGACTTGGAACGATTTTGCCACGGCACACCGAGCTGATGCTGATGGACGTACGATCGAAGTACTGCGACGTCGATGACGATATCGCCAGTCCATGAGGACGAGACTCAGCTGAATTTCGAAGCCTTGGGCCAATCCGGATCCCTATCCAAAAGGATGCCAGTAAATCATTTCTACGCCTCACCCTGTGTGGTCACCGCTCCGGCCATGGAGCGGTACGCCACATCAAGCCCATATCGCCCCGTGCTACACGTCGATTGGCCACCTGGTGGCGGACGCGTCCTCGTGAGAGAGGACGTGAGAGGGTCAGTATTGCTCGGCTCGTTGCTGGATTCGGACGTCAGTGAGTTGAGCTACCGGCTTGTGTCACAGTTGTGTGTGATCTCTGTAACGTACTACTGAGCGAGTGCATATGTGAGAAAGAGACTTGAACCTTCTGTCACGAAGGAAAAGATCAGCCTTGGCGGCAAATAAAGGCAGACTTGCGTTGTGAACTCTCGACTCGTTGTTCGTAGTTACTTACTTACTCAGCACGGCACCGCACACGCGTCCTCAGAGAACAGCCAAAGTGTGGCTGAGTGTGTGAGGAACAGCCCGGTGGCACAAGGTTTACTGCAAAAATATAATCGTTTTAATGTTAAATACCAATAAATGTAGAATCGTTAACTTGTGAGAAGTTTGTAGAAACGGTATCACCATCCAATATGCCTAGTGTATAAAGTTGTAAACATACATCATCGTAGTTTCGTGCCACTGCTGAAATAAGGCATATTTAATACTAATCTTGTCTTTCTTGGAGATGTTATTACTGTATAATGGAGCAAAAATAAATAAAGCTTCATCTTGTATTTCTGGATAAATAAATTGACTGACTGATTGATTGATTGAGTCTAGAACAATATGCTTTACTATAAAAATGTTCATTTTCAACTGATCCATCTCTAATTTACTTGCTTGCTTAATTACTAATATTAAACATTCTTTGCTCTTCCTCCATGATGTAGTAAAATGATTTTTTGTTGTATGTTATTATATCTTTATTAGTTGTTAAATTTGAAATGGACTCTGAAATAACGATGACAACAGAGTCTCCGATGGAAACTGCTTCACCGCGGGATGTGGACATACCAGCATCGAACGAGGTATTAGAAGCAATTGCAAATCTATTAGTTGGTGTTTGAACGTGAACCAATGAACTGGTTAAGCAATTCTGGGGGCCAGTCTAGATTTGCACGTCACTACGTTAACCCTATCCGTATTTCTATCCCTAAGACTAACCCTAACCCTTCAACCTCACCTTAGCCCTAATCCTAGTGACCCTAACCATGCTGACCCTAACCGTAACCCTGACTTGCAAATATAGACTAGCGCACAGTTCTGTTTAACTGTTTATGTCGTAAAAAATAATATAGTAATATTCGGGTATCTTGAACGATTGGCCCAACGAAACAGTCAAATTTAATTCACATAATTATTGAAAAGAATGTTACCTGAGTCAGTATCAGTTTATGTAATGGTGCGGAGTTTAACGGGAACTGCAAATTATATTTTTTGCACTAAAGTTTGTTTTAATTCGATCGTATCTAACCATAAAACATAGATAATATACCTCAGTTATTTTCAGTATTTTTACCTCACAACATATGGCTCATCCGTAAATGACGTCACACAATTTTAGGATAAAATTGACCCTCCCCCTATCTTTCTGTCACACTTGGTTACAGATCTACTGAGCAAAATAGCTTTCAACTTATGTCCATGTCCATTCATGTAAATACCATGTATAGTTTTGTCAATCGTTCTTAGTTGTTATGCCACGGCGATAAAAAATAGTCAGTCATTGAACAAATGGGTAGTGTTAGCACGATATATTACATTGTATTAAATATTGCAATATTAGCATTGTATTATCTCATGTTGCGATAATAATTTCCAAAACACAATGATACTGCTCTGCACAGCTCTGTTGTCTAACGCAATTATGAAGGCTTATCTCTGAGAAATGAATGAGTGATACGGGATGTCCACAACATAACCACATCTACTGCTAGTTGCTGCTGCGAAACACAGCAGCCTACAGGCAGTTCAGGCTTACCAACGATCTCTGTCTGTTGCAGTTTTTTGGTTCCTCTTTTGCATCCGAAGTGCGAATATCGAGACGCAAAAGTAGCGAGCCATCGCCACAGTATCCAGAGCAGTTGGAACTGTGCGGAATGATGTTCGATAGCTGGACACAGTCGGAACAGGTGCACTTTGTTCAGTCGTTGTTACTGCGCATGTGCCATCAGCAACACGGTCAGATCGATGCTTTCCTAAAACCGATGCTGCAGCGGGATTTTATCTCGTCATTGCCAGGTATGTTGACGGTCACGACATTTGTGATATGTTATGAGTTAGAACAATCCACAAAACTGAACCAGATCGATTCACTAATTTTATGTTGCCTGGACCGGCCGAGTCAGTATCTGGTCTTGTAGTGATGAATTGTGATGAAACGTACCATGTTTCCTGCACCAGGTGGTGGTAATTAGTTGGTAATCCAATCCTGTAGTAGTGTGACTGATGGCACCTGCACTGGTGCATCTAGCTACTGATCAAGTTCATCATCCACCCATGTTGATAACGATAGCTGACATCAAAGGGACACACTGCTGACATTAATTATGAGTAGGTCTATTGTTGGGCCAGTGCCAGTGCTCTACAAAAATAGACCAGCACTGAGCCGATTACCTTGGTCCAGAATCAGTACCGAAACCTGTTCTACCTCTGTATGATATACATATCATGCTAGTCAAGAGTAGGATGCTAATTGATTATGGAATCGAACAAGTAATGTTAAAATTGTAGTTGGATGTTGGATGGTATACTTTTTTGAGACACAATGTAGGTGTGACTCGGTGTCCTAGTGTTGTTGAGCATAATCATAACATACGTTGTAGCAGTTGTGAAGTGTGAATGTGTATGCTGATGTTGCTGTTAGCACGAGGCCTTGATCATATCGCCGAGCAGATCTTGTCATACGTCGACGCTGCATCGCTGACGGCTGCCGAGCTTGTCTGCAAGGAGTGGCGTCGAGTAATTGCCGACGGCAGCTTGTGGCGCAAGTTGATTGAACACAAGGTGCTTACCGACTCGCTGTGGAAGGGCTTGGCCGAACGCAAAGGATGGTATGTGCAACTCGTTAGTAATTAACACTGTTGGTGATGTGTTCTTTAGTGTTTGCTACTTGTATTAGACTTGTTGCTTTATCTGTTATATAAATTATTGAGTAGTGAACTTTACAATGTATGGATGATTGAATGCATCCACCTGTATAAGTGTGTATACAGAATATGCCACTGGTCTGCTGTTGCTTGTATGTGTGCTACTGACATGTCCTATGTCCATTTCCTCATAAGTTTTGGAACTTTTTAATCTCATTCTCTACCTCTGCACTTTACTGTCTTTACTCCAAGCTTTCCTATCAGTAAAATTTGCAACAGTGCAAACTGTAGTATGCCATGTTACCTCCCCTCCCCAGAAGAGCAATTTTTATTCATGTGTGATTGCTTTTACTGCTCTATGTCAGTATTACAGTCTTATCTATACAAGCATGCTGGTGTTTGTGGTAGACAGATACAAAAGGTTACTTCTTCTTGAGACATTTCACAGGCTTTTAAAACAGCATTGCAAATTGGCAGTATGATGATGCAAATCACTGGGATAGTTGGCAGAAGAGAGCAACGACCCTTCCTTCGGAATTCTATTGGTGTATGAAGAAGGATAAGATGAGGCTACTGCTTCGAGAGATTGGCACTGATGGTTGGGTGGCAGGAAGGTGACGTATGGCCCAGAAACAATCCATAGGCTCTCATTCAGTAACAAATGGAAAAGGAGATTCAAGCGGGAAGTGACTAATCCAGGTTTACGTGGAAAAACAGCTCTTAAAGTAAGTAGTACTAGCATGTTGCAAGTAATTTGTGGGTACTTTTAGCCTGAACAGACTTTATGTTTGCATATTACTCCAAATACTATGGTGTTTTTAGATGTCTCTGCACCTCAAATTTGGTCTGTGTGACTATGTGTGCATTATAAATTTTGATATTGAATTGAATTGTGTTTCAGGATTAAATTTTTATTTCGACCGCGACCCGGCGAACAACACAAAGATCATCAGTTTTATAGGACATTATATCCTCAGATTCTTCGCGACATTCAGGTGAGATACGGGGTGGTCTGACCTGTTCATTTGTTTAGGAGTGTGTGTATTGTAGGTGTCTAGCCACCTTGATTTTGTTAGGCTGTCTTTTTCAGCCAGAGCCAGATAAATTAGTCGCAATTGTCACTTTGCCCAAGATTATATACTTTATTTATTCCTAAGACATGAGTCTGTTAGCCTATACCACCAGCACAGAAACCAATGCCAAATGCGGGCTATTTCTGTGCATGTCTTGCCAGAGCATGAGACCTGCAGACTGCACTGATCAAGTTGCATGTTTTGGCCAGGACTGTGTCTGACGTATCTTTGCTTGTGCTCGACTTTGAATGCATGCTTTTATGCGTACTTTTGTAAAGTGTTCTTGCAGTCCTTTGGATTTTACAACACTATAATCTTACTCGTTTCATAATAATAATAATAATAATAATAGTTTGCGGACAGACTTGTGTGGGCCGAAGAAACCGTGTTTGAGATGGGAGAGCATTGTTATTTATACAGTCTTTTAATTCTCATCCTTATCCAGTATTGTACGTGGCTGTACCACGTGTAATATGGTAATGCCATGTTGTGGTGCATGTGCAGCACATAGAAAACAACTGGCGAACAGGGCAGCACTTACTGCAACGTATTCACTGTCACAGTGAGACGAGCAAAGGTGTCTACTGCCTTCAGTACGACGACAACAAGATTGTCAGCGGTCTTCGTGACAACACAATCAAGGTTTGCGATTCAGTTGATTCTCAAGTATACAAGTGTTGACTGCAACAGAATTTGTCACAGTTTCTTTCACCAGCCAACCCTCCAGAATTTTGTAGCAGAAAACGTGAAATTGTGACACTGAGTTGCTTGCTGAATTAGTCCAACAAGGTGAAAAAGAGCTGATTATTGCATTTGCCATGAAGTAATTTTTTTTTTAAATCCAATTTCCATATTCAACTTTATTATTCCACCCTTTTCACTTACTTCTTAACCTCCTTCATATTCTCCCACTTACTGCAGATCTGTCCTTTTTTCATTTTCTGCATTTTTGTTTCTCTGCCTTAGAGATGAATCTATGATGATGCATGCTGAAGTAGGCATGGTAGCGGCCTTCAAAGTCACTCGGTACTTTCTCCTTAGTGCAGCAGTTTTTTTCAGGCTCGAGTCCTTCCGTAACAATTGACGAGCATAGCAAATGAAGGGCGGTAAGTGGTTGCTGTGTGTGATGGTGAAGATATGGGACCGAGGCAGCCTGGAGTGCGTTCAGGTGTTACAGGGTCACACCGGTTCCGTTCTGTGTCTTCAGTACGATGAGACCGTCATCATATCAGGGTCCAGTGATGCTACCGTCAGGTCTGAACCGACGCTGCTGTTGCTATGGTTGGAGCTGTCGCGTCTCTGTCTGTCATTTTGCCGTCTTTTTGGACAGTGAGAAGAAAATAGTTGATTACATCCAGTGAGACGTGACATTATTTTTCTAAAGTAAAGTAAACTGAGTCCTCATCAATTTTGGGTCTAAAAGTCAGAGTCTTGCATGGAGTGTGGAAAATCAACATGGGTGACGAGAAGGCTTCTGGTCTGTAAAATTCTGACCCAGTATCCCCCAAAACTTTGTTTTCAGGAGATCTGGCCTAACATGGAGCAATTAAGAAAATGGCCTGATAAAGATGGACGTCTGTCATACAAGTGGTGTAGTATTAGTGTGAGCCATAGACTCCTTAAAATAATTCAGTGGGTGTATGTTGTGAGTAGAGTTAGTAGTAAATGTGCCGGCCGTGATGAATTGGTTTAGGGTCTGGAACATTGGCGAAATGGTCAATACGTTGATACATCACTGCGAAGCAGTTCTGCATTTGCGCTTCAGCGACGGCATCATGGTAACGTGTTCAAAGGTAGGTCGGTTCACGTGAGCACCCGGTTTTGGACTTTGCTTCGGATGACCAGCCATGGCTAGTGGTCATAGAGTACTGGGCTGTGACTTAGTCAGTTTGAAAATCTGTCTGCTGAAACCTGTATGAGTGAACAATGCTGTCGACTTACACAAATTTGGAAGCTCATCTTAATGGAATGTACCAGTTTGCAGGGCATTATAAAAATGTTTTATGGGTGATTCGGTTAAAGAATGTTTGAAATCAGAACTATTATTAGTTTTTTTATTTAAAAAAACAATTTTATAATTGCTGTAAAGTTTGTTATTTTGACTGCATATTTAGATCTGTAGCCTTTTACATTTGATATTTACTATTTTTATTACCTCAATTTATTTTTATTCACTCTTTGTGGCACTGAATATCCTGAAACATACTGATGTGCTGTTGAGATCTACTACTTGCTTAGTGGTGCTGTCCAGATGATTTTTCGTCTACAGTTCTGCTTGAGAATTGCCTTCTTTTAGTTGAGAACATTCGAGCCATTAGACGGGAGAGTGAGCAATGCTGTGAGATGTGGTTGCTTTTGCTGCAAACATTTGTAAAACGACAAAAGTGCTGTACATTTCGGAAACAGGTCTTTCCAGATGTGCCGCTTTCCACTTAAGGCACTGAAGAAAATTACATGGCGAAATACACAGCAAATGAATCACAATGCAAACAAACTGGCTGTAGTTACAAACAGCAAAATACACAAGAAACATAAACTATTGTCACCGGGAAGAACTTATATGTATGTTATTGTTATATCACTGTGCACAGTTCTACACAGTGCTACATAGAAGGTCTTTAAAGGTAAATGTATATAGCAGTTATGCAACTAACCTCACTGCTATGGAAACTCGTGCTATATGGGATCACACATTACCTGCCAGCTGGATGATATTGCTGGAGTAAAGTTTTTCTTTTCACGTGCCCTTAATGATGGCATTATTGTATAGAGTTCTGACAAGCCACATCCTCCAGTTGTTACAGCTGAGATGTCTGGTGAAGAACAAATAATCATTATAATGATAATGTTTGCCATTCGATGGGAGTAAAAACTAATGTTTTGACCCTTGTGTGTCAAGTCTCTTTTGCCTTTTTTATTTAGTCAGAGAAGAGTTTAGCACTCTTTAGAAATGAGCTGGAACATATTTGGGACATTATATTGTATTTATAGATAGTCGACGCATGCAAAATGTGAAAGACAACTTGGACAAAAAAATCCATGATGCATTGTGGGAAAATTTAGGGGTTGTGCTAAAGGGAGTTTGTCGATTTTAGTGTGGTGTGGTGTATTTCTGTGCTGTAGCAAATGTCGTCTGGTTTTGTCCAAGTAGATGATGTTGTCTACAGGACCGATCAATTGCTGTGTGGGACATGCATTCTCCGACCGACATCACACTACGGCGTGTGTTAGTCGGACATCGTGCAGCAGTAAATGTTGTCGACTTCGACATGCGCTACATCGTCTCGGCGTCCGGCGACCGCACCATAAAGGTGTGGTGTACATCGACGTGCGAGTTTGTGCGGACACTCAACGGACACAAGCGTGGCATCGCATGTCTACAGTACCGCGACAAACTTGTTGTCTCCGGCAGCTCCGACAACACCATTCGGTCTGCTGCCGTTGCACTGTTGCTCTGTTTTCAGCCTTCCACTAAATCTGTGCAGATTTATTATAACTTGCTGGCAACAGTAATGCATAATTTGAGTAAAGAAACAATTTGTGGCTGTTAAATGCAGTTTTTAGCTAAGGTTGGATCAAATGCTGTTGTTTAGTCTGTATAATTGTAGATTTCTTCGGCATCTTCTATTGTGTTATTTGTTCCTCAGTGTTTTGAGTATTTCGTCAGATTGTAGACAGTGCATCTGATGCTTAACAAGAAGCTCAGCTGTCCCAAACATTTTATATTTTAACTGCATTGTACTTCACTGTGTCATTTTAAAATTTGATAACTAGTAGTTAGGTGTGACATTTGATGACATTAATTATAATATTTGTTTAAAATGTCACAAAAGCAGAGCTGTTTGTTGTTATTTCAGAAGTTTGTTTACATACAAATGTTTTGTACATGTCGGTGTTTTGATGTTTTGTCATGCCCACGAGAATTCATTAAAGCATGTATGTGTCAGACTTGTGCCTCTTTCCATAGAAAGTCTTGTGTCCTCAATTGCCTTGTAATGTTGTTCTTTTGGATGTTTGTAAAGCACCTACGTTCCACCATCTACAGCTAACTGTCATTAATCGATAGTTTCGTCCAAGCTGATGATGATGTCGAATGTATTTCTAGAGCTCATCATAAATAGTCCTCACATGCGCGATCAGTCAGCCGAGCAAGTGGGCCTTTAGATGTCGAGCAAACGTCAAAGGGGAGAGAGTTGCAGGGTGTTTGGTAAACTATTTAAGATGACTGGAACTGTGACCGCGAGACTCCTCGTCCTGATGCTACCCAGCCACCTCTTGCTTCGTGAAAATCCAGAATGGTTACTGTACCATTCTGATGCCGGTGTACTATCAAATAACTCGCATCCGTGCCATTGCGCGTGCGCTATCTCGCAAAGTCTCATTTGCAGGTGTTTAGTTATTTCTTGGGTTTGGATTAGGGGTTTTGGGTTAGTTTTAGTGTTAGGGTTAGGGTTAATAATTCCCACTTCTCGCGCAAATCTCGTACTGTGAGTTATTTGGCAGTGCGACATATTTGGCGCAACACTGGCTCACCGAGGTTGTCCGGGAAAAGTCCTGATTGATGGGTGTATGTCTGTTTGTCTAATGAATATTTTAATGGTTATCTGCATCTTTTTATAATGCTGTAAACACTGTCGGTTATGCTGAGGTGATTTTCAGTTAGTCCTTCAATCTTTTGTTGTGGAGGAGTCATCTGTATGCAAAAACCCACTACGAGTAAACTTAAATACTAACGTTTTTTGTTGTGCCTTTGATTTGCTTGTAATAAGGTGACTATTGCGTGAACTGTGGTGTGGAGCAGATTATGGGACGTCGACTGTGGAGCTTGTTTGCGGATTCTTGAAGGCCACGAGGAGTTAGTTAGATGCATTCGTTTCGACAGCAAGCGCATTGTCAGCGGCGCATACGACGGGTAAGACAACCTGCTTAACCTGTGTCTCCTTTAATCTGTTGCTGTTGTTTATCTTGTCTACGAGTGAACAGTGCTCTCACGTGTGTGTAGGTAACTGATTCATCAGTCAGTTTGTTGATTTGTCTGGTGCTAGTTATGTCTGTTTCTATTCAGTACAGTATGCTGGTCTGTGTGTGTGTGGTTTGTGCATCCGCCGCAGCAAAATCAAAGTGTGGGATTTAGCTGCTGCGCTCGACCCTCGTTCGCCGACAAGCACCTTATGTCTTCGTACGTTAGTGGTAAGCATGCGAGTTTTAATGAGACGTGCATGGAGCTTTAGCGTTAGATGTAATGCTGTTTTGGTTGCCGATGCCGGTGGTAGCTGATGCATGGGTTGTGTGACAAGTGGCATCTGTGACTTTGTGTGTATGTGTACGTGTCCGCGCTCTAAATCAAAAACGTCTTGAGCAGTCAACATCAAACTTGGTACACGTATACTATTGCAGGAACTTGGCATATGTTGACCCTGGGTCAAAAGGTCATTAAGTGTGCTGCCAGCGTGGGTATGCGTATCAGTGTGACTATTTAGATTTCTATTTTTCACTTTTTATTTTTGCAGCGTCGTAGCACCATTTCTGCACAAATAACTTACACTGCTAACTGCTGGAGTGTATTTGCTGCATCCATTCCTAACTGATTTTGGACTTATTGACAGTTTTATCGTAATTTTTTTTTAAAGTTTTGGCTGCCGGTACCTATCTCAGCAAACAAGCTCACCATATCCTTTTTTATATTGTGCTCATGAAGTGCTTGACAGTGTTCCGATGTATGACAATCAGCATGTCGTGTTGTTGTCGTAAAGGAACATTCGGGACGCGTGTTCCGGTTACAGTTCGACGAGTTTCAGATAGTCAGCAGCTCACACGACGACACAATTCTCATCTGGGATTTCCTGCGCGGTCCGGCGATGGACGGCGTCGGCGACGCCCCGCGTTCTCCGCGCACGTACACTTACGTTGCCAAGTAATCGGGACACTTGTGATTGCCTGGCATCGTTCTACATGTGATCATATTGGACGTATCGCTCTGCCATCGGCTGGTGTATATGTTGCTTGGAGTCCATTGTGTGATCTGTATCGCTGTTGTGACCAGTACTGTTCTGTGGTGGCTTGACCTGATGGTGATGTCGTCAGTCACATTAATGAAATTTCTGTTCGTCAAGCTCAGTTATGGGTGACCATTCGTGTTATATTGTCTAGGTATGTAACGAGCCACTCAATCTGTTATGTTCATCGGAATAGGAAAACGACTACTGATTGCCAGACACTGCTGTGTCATTGGGAAGGTAAGCGTAGGTTCTGGCATCGTACTGGCCATGTATCACGCACTCTGTGCATGTGGCCTGCACGACGACAGTGATTGCTACAAAGTTAATGAAAAACAATTACAAAATGTTTTTTGATTGTTGCTAAAACAGATCACAATTTTCAGCCATTTATGTTAGTAACAATGTGTCAGCCACTCAGCTGCACTAAACCCCGTGCGGGCGCCTAATGCGCCCTAGAAGACATTGTAAATTAGGCACTATATAGATTGTTTATATGTGTGTTTCCCTTATTACTTGCTTCCTTTTGCTTTTTGTAACTTGCTTCCTTTTTTCTTGCTTATATTTTCCTTTCTTATTCACTTCTCCTGTATCTTTTCCTTCAGAATAGCCCGGCTCCGTTTCCAGACCGGATGTCATAGAAGGCAACTAAACCTGGATTATAGTTTTTTTTTTGGTTCAATTTTGCTTTGTTGTATTTTTGTTGTAATGCGTTACATTTTGTCGATTTAGTAATGATAGGTTTAGTTTTGCGTTTGCCTAAGTTTATGGTTTATTATGGTTTTTCTCCTGGCTTTATTTCTAGTTATCTCAGTACTGGCCAAGAGATTGGCTGGAAAGAGCGTCTCCGATATGATATCGAGTGGGACGTTAAACCTCAACTCAATCAATCAATCAATGGCACTAAAAGCCTCTGCTGTTGTGATTGGACGTCGTCCATCTAGCGAATATTTAATACATATCTGCGGTGTGTCCACCCATAAGCTCAGTGGCCTAAGGAAGTGACATGAGCATCTTGCCTACATTCCTGTAAGGAGTATGGCACTTTTTACCTTACACCTGTTGTCACTGTATTATGTGTCCACAGGTGTAGTACCTCGTTTCACGTTATGGCTGAATGCTGTAAATTACAGGGCGGTGGCTGAATAGGCACCGCTTGAAAACGGGTTTTGCACTGATGTATTACAATGTTTCGTGTGTAAATAGTGATACTGAATTGATCTCCAGTTTAACTATGAAGCACAACTGTAGGATGTGTCAGTGTAAAATATATGTTACCGGTAGTTTTTTGAAGCGTAAAAGAGCATGTACCGCATAGCTGTATTTGTGTATTTATCAACCATCGCAAAACGTTGAAAATGAAATAGCATTTTGACAGGTGCAGTTAGTATGTTGATTAGGGGTAAATTTACACTGTGCATCTGGAATAAGTCTTATTCCTGGAGTGAAAACCATGTCGATGTGTCTTAAAAGTACAAGCTCAATATTTTGTGTTGATCTTACAGTTAGTGTCAGAAGGGTCAGGTTAGGTGTATTAGTAAGGCCAATTTTTCAAATTTGGCTCGTACTTTAATACAATCAGGTTTTCACTCCAGGAATAAGACAACCTGTAGCTGGAACTGAATGCACAAAAGTTATTCTGTGCAGCCATAGAGCTGGGAATCCTTGGCTGTAACATTTCCAGTTACATTCTGTGCGAGATTTGTAACAATGTGGAACACAATTATTTTTAGTTTTGTACCGCAATTTCTAAAACTATATGTGAATGGTCATATAGTTTTTGCAGTCTGCAGGGTTACTAGGTAACCTTTTTGCTTGAAAAGACTACCTTGTACTTGATTCATATCATCATTTGTTTCTCTTGCGGTATACTTTATAGTATTTTGATGGTGTCAGTTTGGCAATGGCAAGTCCATATTTTCTCCAGTTATCCCCAGTGGATTGCTTTTGAGAGCCTCAGTCACCCACTATGAAGGCCTCATGTAAGTAATGATAGAAATAGTATTAGTGTGTGGTTACTGGTGCTAGTATGTGCTGCCTCTATGCAAATGTCCGATGATGCCTTGAAGGTGGTTATATTAGTGTCTGCGGCAGTGAAAAACCAGCTTGAAAAATGATCAACGCCCCTTACATCGGGAGTGTGGTTGTGGACAAAGAAAGGGTGAGACCAGCCCACTGTTAGGATCAGTGCTTTGACACTAATGTTTGAGTCGTAGAAGGACATCCGGCCCATGAAAAAACGTTACACAAATCGATAGAAGTTCTTTTCCGAAACAGATAGAGGTGGAGAAACCAGCTGACCACGGTTCAGCTGAAAAAAAATGGCTGTTTAAACATAAGTAGTGTGAGTAATAGTGGCAGGGTAGTCTTAACCATTTGACATGGTTATTGTGATGGGAAATTGACTAAGGTCCTCTATCACTGTCTGATGTGTTCAGATGTCCACTACTCAGTCGTGATTTCTGTTTTGTTGTATAACTGTGCAAGTCCTGACCTCGTGAAACACTGTTCAACTTGCCGCCGGGCCTTTTTGTCACATCTGTTAAGTGACACCTTCGGCGTTAGTGCTAGTACCAGCCTTAATTGGTTGGGGTAAAGGCGGGAATGTCACCTCTGTCGGGTGGCAGATAACACTGTGATCCCATACGGCACGTGGGTTCCTGTAGTGGTGAGGCTTGTTGGTGAGCTGCTATACTCTTGTCTACTTTACTTTACTTACCACTTGACCACTCCACACTTCTTTGCTATAATTCAACAGTTCTGAACGTGTTGTTCACCGACGCAACTTCTTTCCGTCATAATGTCAGAATATGATTCCTTTCTTTCCAGTATTATCAGATTCAAAAGGTGCATTCTGTTTAGAAACAATGTGCAGTGAAATGCGATGTTATGATTTCCGGTTACCATGGCAATAAGTAACTGCTGTGGTACCATTATTTGTCTGTCGTTGGGTATATTGTCGAAGATTGTGAAGTGCCGCTAACCACGTGTCATGATTCAAATAAGCTGCAAGTGTCCTGCATTGTTGTCTTTTGTAAAAAGTTGTACTTGTTCCAATTTTGTTAATGTTTTTGCTTGTTTGTTCTGTAAAAGAAAATACACATATCCTTTTTTCAGTCAGAGCAGTAGTTGTCATTAGCCACAGTGCATAGTGAAAACAGCTCTACAGATACTTGCGGCATTCTGCAGCTTCTTATCATTCTTTCTTTGTAATTATGGTCCATTATGGTTCTCCCGTCTTTTATGGCTTACAGCTTGAGAATGATTTCACCTTCATGTAGACCTGAGGTCAATACAGAACACTAATAGGAAATTGCATATTGCAGGTTGATCGGTATCCGCATGCTTCTGCAAATCATGTTTTGATACTTTACTCCGGCCCTCAAGAGTTTAATGGTGATGGGTCTTTCTTTTTAAAGTTTTAGGATGTACGTTGTTCCATAGGTTCTGGCAGGTGTTAGGTGCTGGGATGCAGTAATCTTTGCCTCTGGAATCATTTGGTACATGAGGAAAGGATGGATCTGTGGTGAGTTTCCCTGGTTGCTTTTAGTGGTTTACTTCCTTCAAGAGCTCTGACGAAATTGGGTGTCGGCAGCGTTATTTGCCTGTGAAAAACCTGTGTTCAGCAAAGGTTCTGTTTTGGGTTACTTGAAATAACTCGGCAGAAAAGGATGCTATTTTTAACAGAAAAAAACTGTTATATACACACATGGAATTTTATATGGCGCTGGAATCGTGAAAACGAATGTGAGTCGCCGGAACGGGGTGACTAGATGGCAAAAGCACACTGGAATGGGTGGGACTTCACTTGACGTTTGAAGGTTGATAATTTGTCAAGAGAACGAATGCTTGCAGGCAGCTAGTCCCAGGTTGATGGTATGGAAACACCAAATGAAAAAGTGGACTATATTGTTGTATGGTCATGATCAGTGGCAGCGGGAGTGGGGGGCATGCCCCCTGGGCGGCATTTGGAGGGGCAAATGCAAAAACATGGAATTCTGAAAAAATGGCCTATTCACCTAATCAGATTTAAACAATGGATGACATGCGTCAGTTAACAGTCTTATTTTATTAACTAATCCGTTACCTATACCTAGTGGGCGCAGCTTGTCTCTAGTGAAAAATGGGGGAGAAATTTCGAAGTTTTTTTACTGAAATATATGATACTTTATGATGCAACATCCAGTCCACTCTCCCATCACGGAAATCTTCAATTATTTTTTATTTCTTATAAGTTTAAGACTTTCAAGTTGTTATGTTTTGTACTTTCAATAATGATCTGTTTAAAATGCATGACATTTGATCATTTATTTCTCAGGAAAGTCATTAAAACTGATGCCTTCATGTCCGCTCAAAATGCGTTTGGCAGCCAGGCTCCAACTGGACCCGCTGGGGAGCTCACAGTGCTCCCCAGACTCCCTAGCTGGATTCAAGAGGTCCTACTTCTAAGGGGAAGGAAGGGGGAATGCACCCAATTTTGTATCCAGATTTGGGGGAATAGAAGCCCCTGGAAACGTTGATTGCAGTACATCTGTAGAATACTCAGAATATACCTTGGTTTACTTACTGAGTTAAAGTTGTGACAATTTATGATGTCAATCTGGTTGCGAGAGCAGCAACACAGACGTTTGCCCCTGGCGGCAAACATCCTCATGCCGCCACTGGTCATGATTTCATTCATTTGTATATTTTCTAGCATTATTAATTTCATTTTACAAATGGCTCTATTTATGCATGTAGTACCTGTATTGTCTTAGAGATTTGTGTGGAGTTGGCATCACATACGAGCACTGCATAGCATTCCGAGTCACGCATGATATTTTATGTGCTTGTACTCGTACGATGCAGATGTGTGTGCATTAATGAATGTTTTATTTTAAATTGTACAGGAGGTGTCATTGTATTATTGCGTTTTTTTGTTCAGTTCTATGTTTTGAAACTGACAGTACATTGCAGAAAAGAAGACGTAATGCCACAGGACTGGTGTCATTCTGTTTTGTGTGAGCACAAACGCACAGTATGCACGTTTTGGTGGTGTTAATTTAAGGAGACTATTTGCACGTCCTTTTAGTGTTGTTATTGGTTTGGCTACTGGAAGGATGTAACATTAATTTTTAAAAATCTGCTTAACAGATTCCAAAGGTTCATTTTAAGAAGAACCTGCTTGATCTGAACTAAGATTACACTGTATTTCAAAAGCCAGATTCCTATTACACTTTTAAATAGCTTAAACTATTACACTGTAGGTTAATATGGACTAATTTCAATTTTTGTTGAACTGGTTCTCGATAATAAGTTTAAGTTATGAATCTCCAGTCATCTTGTATGTAGCTTTCAAGTTTTTAGCCTGCATGGCTATTGCTAGTGATGTCAGTATGTAGTGTATTTTGTGTCTGTGTGTGAGCCCTGCTAAATTGGCTGATGCCATTTGGTGAAGGAGGGCAGACTCGTGTTGGTCCTAGCAGCCATGTGGTACATATGGGCGCCATCTGGGAAATACAGTTGAATGTTCCATGCTTGGTGTCTAATGTGGGTTGTCGCTACCATTACTGCAGCAACTTGGTGATATTTATCACAAAGTTGTTACTCTATTGGATAATGTACCTGGGTTCCAATTATATGTAACACGCCAAAGACCAGATTTAAAAAAAAATAGAAATTACTGACTGTAGTGATAGTATTAGTCATACATGTATCTATCTACATGTGAAATGATGCATGCTACTTTATTTAAAACTTGTTAGTAGCTGGATGATTGCATGGTGAGGAAGCTGTAGTATTATTATGACATGTTTTAACAGATACATTGCCAATGGGAGAACTGAATATTAATTACATCTGATCGGTCTAAGGTATTGGTTAAGTAAAATATTACAATATATTTTTGAAACAGTCGAAAAATCTGACATTTTTAGAAGTCGCTTAATTTTTAGGCTTCTTTTATAGCTCATATTTTATATATAATTTTAATGTAATATTAATCTTAACATATGTATTTGATTCATACCGAACGATCAACATCTCTTAGTTCTGTAGATGAGTGTGTGCTAGAGTGGCTGTATTGCTGTGAGGTACAGAACTACAATGCAAATAATGCAATGCAGTATCTGCTGGCTTAGCATTTTTAAACAATGCTAAGTTGTTTGTTTGTTCCACTGCTAGGTATCACACGGAGGTCACTGTTTTTATGTATGTCCATTTGTCAACTCTTTGATGTTATCAGATCTTGGTGTGTTGGTCAAATATGCATCCATTTTGGGCATGCCCCCTTTCTTTTGCCCAATTCTATGCTCCCTCTCTACTCTTTTCAATCAATTACGGAAACGTAATGTCGCCTGCAGTTTTATAATGCAGTATAGGAGAACCCGAAAAAGCACCAATCTTTGGCAAGTTGAGGCATGGCCAACTTGCTCCCCCATCTTGTAATTGCGCCTATGTATTGATTCATATGAGAAATTTTTCAACGGGACTTTGGAAGCAACCTGGCTGTTCAAAGCTGACAAGAGTATGGCGAAAGAGAAGGGATGCGTTAGTCCATACTTGTACCGTTCGGGATTCGCTTGGTGCATCGTCTGTTTTGTCATTTGCTGTGAAGTGTTTGAGTCAAGCTTCATAGCCTGCTTTTCCAGTTCCACGTGTGTGTGTGTGTGTGTGCGTTTGTCGTCCGTTGGCTGACGGTTGGTGCCGCCATGTTTGACACTGACAATGATGCCGTATACTATTTTGTATACGCTTGTGTGTCATGCATCATGAAACTTGGTTGGTGCTCTATACTTGCTGCTGCCACGACCAGGGGCGATTCTAGCATCTTCACTTTGGGGGAGGGTCTCTGTAGGGTGGGGG
>Ga0209782_1000226_pt1 | contig 22341 bp, 7 predicted proteins | sample WorMetmaBAHAMAS1_FD_187390 | JGI IMG/M metagenome (GOLD analysis project Ga0209782, IMG submission 187390) | Marine gutless worms symbiont microbial communities from Max Planck institute for Marine Microbiology, Germany - Inanidrilus... | ecosystem: Host-associated > Annelida > Digestive system >...
ATCTGGCTCCTTCTGACTACCATATATTCCGATCTCTGAAAGATTCACTTCGCGGACAGAAATTTAACAGTGATGAAGAGGTCATCCATGCAACAAATAGCTGGTTTGAACAGCAGGACAAAAATTTCTTCGTGGACGGTGTAAAATCGCTCGCACATCGATGGGAAAAATGTATTGCACTTGAAGGAGGTTATGTTGAAAAACTGTAAAGTGGTTTGTATCACAGATGATTGCTTCTATGTTTTTCTCAGTACTTATTGATCAACCCTCGTATACATCTCGCGCTTATGCTACAATGTCAGTGTCCGTCTGTCTGTGACGGAAGTGAATTGGTGCATTATAGCTAATTTACGTTTCAAATTCCGATCCAAATTTACCGCGCATTGTCGTCGCAGGGAGGGGTCATCTCAACAACAACATCTCGCACTATGCTAGCCACTGCTAGGCCCTCTTGTTGTTGCTGTTTAACTGGCAGTTAAGGTAGATTCTTTACAGGTCTTTAGTGCTCATCTCAAGTTGTTGACATATGGCACATGTATGTACTTGACACTTTCACAGGTCGGATCGGTTCTCCAGTGAGAACTTTGGGATATTAAAGGGATAGTTTTTCAAGACCATTGTGTTTTCTCCTGTCTTAAGCCAGATATGTTATGGCACTGAAGACATATATGTAATGTGTATAAACAACCAGTTATAATTTTGACACGGTTGTTTGCATTATTAGACTGAACAATGCCGATCAAGCACTGGAAAATCTTCATTTCTTTGACAACTCGTATCAGACGGAGGAGCCGTGGATTTGCAGCGTGGAGCGGAATGTGTCGCCCCTGGCTGCAGTGTCTGGCAGAGTTGAAGATGCTCAGAGAGACATTGAAGTTGTTATGGTTTGTCGCCTTCGTCTATTTGCAGTTCACTGCAGTCGTGTGGGAAGTTGTAAATTACTGAAACTTGTCTGGTGAAGGTGAGATTGAGATGGCACTTCAGATGAGAATGATCAGATGGTTGTGTGGTGTTGAAATAACAAATAGATTCTTAGGTCCGGTTTTCCACAGCAAATTAATCTCCCGTTAATTCAATCCGGCATTAAATTCGGCAGATAATGATCAATTTACTCAGATGTCGGTTTTCCACCGGCAGTTCGTCAATTAAATCGTCAATTAAATCGTCCTAAACGGATTTAATGCCGGATTAAATTAACGGGAGATTAATTTGCTGTGGAAAAACCGGACCTTATCTGCTGAGTTAAGAACAATAGATGATATAATTGCAGCAGAAATCTGTGAGATAGTATGGACGTGTTTTTTGTGCATGTTCTAAGAATAGATAAGAATAATTGGCAAAAGATACATGTACACTATTTGAAAAACTCGACAGTTGTGGCAAACGATTATCAAGCGAAGCAGAATAAACAAGGATAGTATAACTGAACTGAGGGAACTGAAGTAAAACAGTGGATTATATCCATAAGATTGGCAGTAAGTGAATGTTTTTTGTACCAGCTGACGTGGGTTTTCCTGGATAGAAGGTCGTTAAACAAGTTGTTATTATTACTGTTGTTGTATGCGTTGACAGTTGTACATGAAGGTGATGGGAGTTACAAAGGTTGATAATGATTGGCAGTGATAATTGTTGTTGCAGTGACTGAGGTAATGCTAGTATGTAGTGGGTGTATGATCATTTAGTGGCCATTTGCATGATTTACTGAAGTTAACCCATTGCTCCCCTGAAACAGTTGACAGCAAATATCAGAGCCAGAGCCCTAGGGCCCACTGAGTCTAATTTACTAAAGGCATATTGTGTAAAATTTGTGAAATAATTACAGATGACCATTTCTCTACTGATTTTGTTCTTCTATTACAAAATGTTGTGCTGTGCAGAAACTATACAACGAAGCAAAAGATCACAAGTTGCCAATGGAGGTGCTGAATCGATATGGTGGAAAATTCATAAAAGAAGTTAAAGTGAGTTTGCATTTGTTGCATATGTCTAATTACTAGAAACAACACTATAGCTTGTGTTGTTTTCAAGTCTGTCTGTTATGAAATTATTTTGTTTTTGATTAAAAAGCCCTCAGTATGAAATTAAACTCAACACGCTGCTTGTTGTAGAATTTTTCATTGGACATGTGATTAATTAACACATGACGTAACTGATTCAACAACCTACCACAAGTTGTCATAGTGCAAGTGCATGCATAACCAACTGATGTGATTCTAAGTGACCGTTTGGCCTTCAGTGTTTTGTCATTGCCCCTTTATTGTCATTTACGGTCTCTTGATTTGGTTTTTAGTCGCGCCTCTCGCACCGCTGCGAGTCATGACTCAGGTAGTACGTTTCTGTCCGTCTGTGACAAAATAAAAAAAAATTTTGTCCGAGGCCCAATGACCACCCCCCTATCTCCAAGCTGGTTTGACCAATCTTGATGAAATTTGGCATGATGGGAGGTCTTAGGGTGTAGCATCCCCTAAAAATTTTGGTGAACTTTTGCCCACTTTTTCGGGGAGCACAAATTTTTTATTGTGTTAAGAGCCCATAGAGGCGCGACCATATACCGCTAGGTATTCTAGTTCTTGTTTGTTCAGCATTTGTCGTAAAAAATGTTTATTACAGATGGTTATTCACAATTAAATAAATATGTCAGTCTGCCCATTTCATTGTTAAACTGTCCAATTATTTGTGAGTTATTTTAGTGCAAGTTAGAAGTGTGCATTAGTTGTATGGTGTTGTTAGTGTGCTGAGGATGGTTACCTGTACGTCTAGGTGTATGAGAAGCGGATGAGGCTATACAAGGAGAAGATTGGAGTGACTGCAGCAGCTGAGCCGTCGGTGGATGACGGAGGCCGTGTGTTGACTGAGTTGAATCAGTTGAACCAGCGCTACATGCGACTTGTCACCGAGTTACATCAGCGACTGACTCACATCAAGACCGTCTACGATGACGCCGGCATCTACTTCCCCGTGAGATTATTCACTGTTTATTCACCATCACATTGTTGCGGATAGAGAGCAGTGTCAGTTGATGCACAGTTGCTGCCTTCATGCCTGACGCCTCTACAGCTAATGTCCGCTATAGCAACGACCCACTAACGTGCAGTTGATCATCAAGAATGGAGGAAGCCAGTGGACGGGAACTTGGAGTCAGTGATTTGAGTTTCTTTGACAGTGTTGCTTGAGTGACAGGAAGGGCATATGGCTTGTAGAAAATAATTACCGTTTGTCACTAAAGCTTCTGTTCTCAGACAAGTGGAAAAAACCTTGGGGATTCGGCTAACCCATGTTTAGCTGGAAAACGATGATTAAAATGGAATGGGAGACTGGCTGCTAGTGGTGAGTACTAGTCAAGAGATTGGCCGAGGAGAACGTCTCCAAAATAACCTATTGTGTGTTGAGTGCCACGTGAAACATTAGCCCGGTCAGTTGGCTGCTAGTTTTGTGGCTGCTACGTTTCATGTTCTGAAGTCTCTATGCCATTGGTGCATTATTCACTCTGTGTACATGTAAAATGGACTTCTGATAAATTGGAAACAACTGGCATTATCAACTGGTGTGTAATAATTTTAAAACTGTTGATATTCTGCTGACTCTTGTGATCAAACTGCAGAAGTGATTTTAGTGTTTTTTTACATAAATAGTTATTGTGTTTCTTGAAGGATATGGCTGCCATTTTTTCCCAATAAACTGTCAGTTTTCATGATTCTGTGTTTTTCAATATCAAAATTAAATTTTTTAATGTTCATTAATGCTCCATAAAGTTGCACAGTGAACAGGAAACATTGGTGTGGGAAAACCACTGCCACTGAGGCAATACCCTCAACATACTGAGCACTTGATTCTACCCATCTGCACTCAAGATTCGTCTCTTACACAGAAAAAGTGTAGGAAATACATAAAGTTGGTATCTGAGAGGGTTTGATTGTGATCACAGCACACTACATGATAACATTAATGGCCAGCCTGGTGGCTGTCTTATGGGACTTCAAGAAGGAATAAATTCGTTTGTTGAGTTATAGTGGAATGATTCTGTTTGAGCTGTTGCTACAAAGTCTATTTTTGATAGTAAAAGTTAACATGTGGCCTGTGAAAAAGTATGTAGTCATGCAACATAGTTTTGTTTGTTGTGTGCAGTACAATCTGGAGCGCGATGCGCCTGGCATTCGAACGTTTCAGTCTGAGCTGAGGGCACTGAGTGATTCTCATGTAGGCGAGGCGCTTGATCAGGCCCACTGGATGATGTCTCATCACACAGCTACCACGGTGACACGAGGCTGTGATGTCGTTGATGCATTCCGACCACAGCATCATCGTGGCGTCCAGACAGTGATACAGGAGGCAGTGACTTCACATGCGGGACGAGGAGAGATGCTGGAAGCTGCCGTAATGACAGATTCACAGACTGGCCGTCATATGACACTCATTGATGCCATGAGGGCGGGATTGTTCGACGTTGCCTCGGGCAAGTTTGTTGACTCTAAAACTGGTCGACGGCTTTCACTTCCTGAAGCTGTTCAGATGAGATATGTAGACGCAGAGTTTGCAAGCCGATTACAGAGAGGAAGTGGCATACGTGATCCAGCCACTGGACGTGAACTAACAGTAATGGAAGCCGTGCAGAAAGATTACATTGATGTGTCTTCTGGGAAAGTGATTGACCCAAGAACTGGTAAACAGATGAGTGCCACAGATGCTGCAGAACATGGACTGCTGTCGAGCGACGTTGCTGATGGTATGTCATGTGGTGAAATTACTACTAAATCTACGAGTATGATCCATGGCTACTATGGTGTGTCAGATTTTCCATCAACGCAGTTGCCTGCTTTGCCACTGTACGATGTTGTCAACAAAGACATATGTGATGCGGATTCAGGCAACGTGATTGAGCCGTTGACTCAGCGCAGCATGTCACTTAACGAGGCTGTTAAGAATCGCGTCGTGAGTGCCAGCCAGAGAGAGGTATATGACCCAACAACTGGCGATGTCATCACAGTTGCTGAGGCCATCAACCGTGGAATTATTGATGCACAGTCCGGTAAGTATGTTGACTTGGAGTCACGTCAAGCGATTCCATTTGATAAAGCAGTAGAGAAGAAGCTGATACAGAAGCCGCTGACTGTGCATGAAGCATTGACCGACGGTCTGTTGACTGCCAGTGGTCAGCTGTGTGGCTCGGACTCCACTCGACTGACACTGATGGAGGCCATCAAGAGAGGAATTCTCGACACCGAGCTCAAGTGTATTCTCGACACTCAGACCAGCGAGCTACTGTCGTTGCGTGAAGCTGTTGAGCGTGGACTGATAAATGAACAAGGACAGTTTATTGACCGTCAGACAGGTAGTGTGATGCCTCTACCTGCAGCCATTAATGAAGGTCTTGCACAGGTTGTGCAGCAGGACATTTCATTTGCTGATCGACCGGTTATTGACAGTAGAACTGGCAGTCGGTTGACACTGATGGAAGCAATCACTGCCGGAATCATTGACCCTGCAACAAACATGTACATAGACAAGAGATCAGGTCAGAAAATGCCACTGGATGAAGCTGCACGAAGTGGCCTGGTCGATGGCAGATTAATTGACAAGCTGCTGACACCAACAAGCTACCGTGATGCGTCGGGCAAACAGATGTCATTGTTGGAGCTGATTAAGACTGGTCTGTTTGACCCAGAAACTGGGCAAGTTGTCGACCCTCGCACGGGCCGTGCACTGAGTATGGAAGATGCTGTGTCATCTGGGCTGATATCACCGTCAGATGCAGCATTACTGCTGAAGACAACCAGTCCTGTTGTAGCTACAACAACTGTCACATCAGAGGTCCAGTATGCGGGTGACAGGATCTTGTCGGTGGACGATGCTCTGAGAGCAGGCCTTGTTAAAAACAACATGTACACAGACCCAGCAACAGGAAGGACAATGTCACTGAACCAGGCAGTACACTACGGCCTGCTGCAAGCCGGCCGTGTTTCTGACTCAGACGCTGAGACATTCGCCGAGATCCCAACAAAGCGTCTCAAGAGTGAAGTGATGCCGGGTCAGTCAGCAGCTGTTGCCAGATTGAGTTCAGTGAATGTTCAGCGTGGCGTGGATGAACACCAGGAGTCAGAAGACACTGAGGAATACACGCAGCAGATTGCAGATGGCATGGAGCATATCAGACGTCACGAGCGACGTGAATTTCACGGTCGTCGCACGGAAGATGGTGGATATGAGTCACTCATGACGCAGCAACGACATGTTAGTTCATTGGCTTCCACACGTTCTATTGCAGGAGTTAGTGGCCAGCCAGAACTGCCGATGTCTTTCTCTGATGCCATCGCCATCGGCTTTCTTAATGCCGATACTGGCTACTGTAAGGAACCAACAACCAACCAAGAGTATTCTGTCCAGACAGCACTGATCAATGGCCTTCTTGATCCAGAAACAGCATCATTTGTTGATCCAGAATCTGGTAGAAAATGTGGCATAAAGACAGCAATTGACATGGAGTTACTTGAGCCAACTGCACACTACACTGAGAGAAGATCTAATGAGCATCTGTCACTGACAAACCTTATTGACCGAGGAATCATCATCACTCAGCCAAAGAAAGAATATGGCGTTCATGATTGGCGAAAATTCACCATCATCTCTGTTGTCGATCCGGACACTGAATTAGACATTGAACGAGAAGAGGCAAGGCGCCGAGGTATCATTGATACAGAGACAGGAACATACTTTAACAGGAGGACAGGTAAGACGTTGTCACTAGAAGATGCCATTGACCGTGGGCTTGTCAGAGTAAGCAAGATAGCAGCTTCCGGTTCTTTATCAGCTAAGTCATTGCCAGAAACCAAGAGCTACACAGTTGTTGGTGCTATCGACCCAGACTCAAAAACACGAGTTGACGTCAGCACTGCATTGCAGCGTAGCATCATTGATCAGGCAAATGGACTGTATCACGGTAAAGATGATGCTGGAAATAAGTTCCAGATACCAATCTCAGAAGCAATCAAACGTGGACTAGTGTTCACTGAAACAGGTGGTGCAGTACCAGTGCAAGAAAGACCCAGGTTTGTAAATACAACAAAGACATTCTCAGTTAAGGGTGTTGTTGATCCTACTACAGGTGATGAGATTTCCGTTACTGAAGCTATCCAGCGTGGAATTGTGGATCAGAACAAGGGACTGTACACTGACCCTAGTACTGGAGAGACAATGCCAATCACAGAAGCAGTTAATCGTGGTCTTGTAATTGCTGAAGTCAAGGAGTCAACAGTGACTGCGAGTGAGCCCAGAGGTCAGGCCAGCGAAATACTTGTATCTCGTGAAGTTGCTTACACGCTGAAGTCTGTGATTGATCCGAGAACACAGCGTGAGATAAGCATAGCGGATGCTGTATCACAAGGCATTCTGGACTGTACTACCAGGCAGTTTTATCACCCCATCACCGGGGAAGTGATGACTCTGGATGATGCCATAGCTCGTCATTTGGTGCATGTGGAACTGGGACGCCCATCAGCAGACAAAGGTGATGAGTCGAGTGAAGAAAGAGTGCCAAGTATTCACATTGATGATGAGGCAGATGCACGTGAAGATATGGCAAGTGAAGAACTTGAAGAGGAGCGGCGGACATTTCAGATAGCCGGCGTAGTTGATCCGGATTCTGGAGATGTTATTCCATTGAATGAAGCCATTGAGAATGGATTAGTTGATGAGTCTGGTGGCATGTACATCAATCCAAAAACAGGCGAGCGAATGCCGATATCAGCAGCTCTGGAGCGTAGTTTAATTGTGGGTCAACTAATTCACCAGAGTGAGAAGAAGCAGCTATTCCGCAGCACAGTTGTTGCAAGCAGAATTGACGACATTGCGACAGTGTTTAATCCGCTAACTGGTACTCAGATCCCAGTGTCTCAGGCATTGCAGATGGGTCTCATTGGTCGTGATCTGGTCTCGTACTATAATCCGGCCACTGACGAGACGATGAGTATTGATGATGCTGTGCGCCGAGGCCTTGCCATTGTGAGGTCGTCGTCAGCGGGGAAACAGACGGCAACGGACGGAGTGATGGCTGTCGTGGACTGGGACATGGGGCTGATTGTGGAACGAAACACCGGTCGACAGTTGACTCCCACTGAGGCTCTGCGCAGAGGACTGATTGATGAGACAACGGCTAGAATGATTGACAGCAAGCAAGCTGCAAAGAACAAAACTCCACCAGTATCAGATCAGATGCCTGTTGAAGATGTGCAGATGACAATACGAACTACAGAAGTTATTGAACAGCTTCCGACTGCTATAACTATTGAAGAAAGCATATCATCCGCTGAACGTCTAACAGAGGAGGAATTTGAAGGACAGCTGTCATTTGATTCAGCTGTCAAACTTGGTTTGTTTAGTGTCAAGACGGGACAGTTCTTTAATCCACTCAGCGGTTTTATCATGTCTCTGTCTGACGCTGTCACTTCCTATCTTATAAATTCAATGCTGCCAGCACTTGTGGATCTGAGAACTGGCAAAGTATATACATTGGACCAGGCTTTTGACAGGCAGTTGATTAGTATGTACACAGGCCGACTGGATATGTCACGAATTTCTACCGCAAACATCATGTTGGATCCGAGGTTCTTACCAGATGTTGATTGGAAGCTTGAGCTGAACATAGAAGACGCAGTCGCGTGTCGATTATTTGATGTTGATTCTGGACTACTGCTTCACCCAGTGACTCGGCAGAAGCTGTTGTTATCCGATGCTGTAGCTCATGGGGTTATCGCAGGTGATGCTACCATTGTTGTTAACTTGGAAGATGGAGCACGAATGTCACTGAATGAAGCACTGTCTGATGGACTTATCAATGGACAGACTGGAAAGATGACTTTATCAGCTGATGTGGCAGATAATAACAATGCATCTGAGCTCACATTGCTGCAGGCTATGAACTATGGACTCATTGTGAGCTGTTGTCCTCCGGATAGCACTAGTGTGATGAGCAAAGAAACCGGAGAGAAGTTGCCGATAGATGATGCCATTCATCGTGGTGTGACACACGAGAATGCTTTAATTGTTTACAATCCACGTGGTCGTCAGCGAGTGTCCATTAATCGTGCAATGCAGCTTGGAATTGTCGACAAGCAGACTCTGCATTTCTGTGACCCTGACACAAGGCGTCGCATCGCACCTGTGGATGCTGCTCGTTTGGGTCTATTCAGTTTACCCGGAGCACCTGTTTTAACAGCTGTGGCTCGCATGGCTCTCATGCAGTCAGCATTTGAAACTGATGTAGCCACTGAGGCAGATGCTCGCCTGAAGGAGAAGGTAACTGAATTGGCAGCTGCAGTGTTAGCTGCACCCACTGACATGCCCACCATTGCTGCAACACCACGGAAGGGTGGTGACAGCAAAACTATCCAGTCATCAACAGAAACCCAGCCGATGACGGTAACTGTTGAAGACGGAGTGTTGCGTATGAGACAGAGAACTAGAACCACTGTCGAGAAGACGGAAACAAAAGAGTCGACGATAGAGCCATCAAGGCACTTACCGCAACTGACGGACTCAGATGCTGATGTCACGACATTCCAGCAACCTGGTCTCACAGCATCAACAGTTAGTCCTCATCTGCAGATAGGAGACTTCAGCTCAGCTGTTCCACAGCCCACGGTAACATCTTCAGAAACACTGATGACTACTGCAATGGGAGATTACACAGTTACAACGGCATTGTCACGTTCAGCTGTTGATGGAAAGACTCCAATGATGGAAGTAGATACAGTCACATCAGCATCACCATTCTCTGCAATGGATGTTGATAGTGTTGATGATGCTAGGACTGGACGGCGACAGCTCCCACAGATTCCCGATTCAATGAAGACTTCAACTGTAACCACACAACAGACTGTCATTGGTGGTGAACAAATGATAGACAGTAGGACAGGAGAGATGGTGCCAGCCAGTGAGGCATTGAGGCGTGGTCTAGTTGAAGTAGATTGGAACACAGGTATGATAAAGAACACACGGACAGGTGAAGTGCTGACAACAGAGGAGGCAGTGAGACGTGGTCTGATTGACTCTCATATAAAGAACTTAATCGACAATAGACTTTGCCATGCTGGATCGAGCATTCCGGATGTGATCACTCTGAATGATGCTCTAACTACTGGTCTACTGTTGGTGCCTCTAGGCCGCATACTAAACCCAACAACAAATCAGCGTATGACCATCGAAGAGGCAGTTGATGTTGGCTTTCTGGATCCAGACTGTTCTGTAATAATTGACCCGGCATCAAGGCGTGAGATTACACTGACGGATGCTGAGAAGTCTGGTTTAATAGACTTCCACAGTGGAGACGTGAAGAACAGAGCAACTGGCAAGACATTGACATTGACAGAGATGGCTCTTCAGGGCTTCATACCAGAACGTGGATTATCTCGATCAGATGTAACCAAGGGGATGTTAGGTGGAGCAGTTATAGACATTAGCCGAAGTACAACAACATCCCTCAAACGAGACACCACAGCACATTCACAAAGAACTGAAGGCGATGTTCCATTTTCTACTCTTTCACTATATGAAGCTGCTGAACGTGGCTTAATTGACATGGACACTGGCTACTTTCGACATCCAGTGACTGGGGAGCTGATGTCATTGTCAGAAGCAGTCATGAGAGGATATGTGTCAGTGCCTCTGAGAGAAGGCGATATGGATGTTATTGGGATTGACTTTGAAGAAGCCATCCGACAGGGTCTGATAGACATACGTAATAATACGTTCACGGAGCCAGTGACTGGTGTCCTGATGCCACTAGATGCTGCCATCCGTAATGGCTATGTGATCATCCCAGAAAGTGGCATCCAGCTAAGAATCACAGAAGAGAAAGAAGAAAGACTGAGCCAGATGCTCGATGAATGTCGGACAGTCGGAGAGCTGTGTGATGATGGAATTATACAGTTCACACGGACCACAGCAACAGCATCATCAGTTGATGATGTTCCACGTGGCATGTCTCTTATGGATGCCATTCCAATCCTGGATGCAGAGACTGGAGCATTTGTTGACCCATATACGCAGCAGCAGATGAATTTTGCTGAGGCAGTTTACCAAGGATTCATTGAACCAAGATCAGCTAAGGTTTGTATTTGCAACATAATATTGCACACTTGTTTTCATACTCCATCTATAGATCTTTGACGTCTTTGTCGTCAGTTTTTATCTCATTTAATATTTTACTATGTGTAAAATTCAATGTTGCTGTTACTGACGTTGCTTGTCACTAGTAGACCTGCCATAATTTTGAACTCTGGCTAGTTGATGCAGCACTAGAATACTTTATGCAGTTATTGTGATTCCAGCCATTTTCCTCGTATCTTATTTATCGCAACCTTTTGTAGTACTTGTTAACCACATCATGTAATGAAAATGGCACTATAAATGCCTTTTGATCTTTTTCTGCTTCTTGTTGTGAATTACGTTTCTATTACCTTAACGGCTTATAACTTGACAGTGGTTGCACTAGGGTCACCACAGAACACTAGATACAAAATCATGCCTTAATCGTGCCAGTCAAACTTTATCATGAGTGTGCTGCCCTGGTGACTGCGAATTACATTTGTATTTTCTCAGGTGACATGTTTATTAACAGTGATGAGGCTGTTGCCGGCATTCAGCTCTTGTTCTATGTAATAAAGAAGTATTTACAAATCTGGTACTTATTGACTTCGGCATATCTGAATGTAGTTAACGTGGACATTACTTTTTCATTTTACTTTGCTACTTTTTTAGGCATGCTTTCACTAGACAACAATTACAAATGTTTGAAAAGCCTGGGCATTAGTTGAGTATGACCATGTATATCTTGCTGTCTTGTTTTGATTTCTGAGAAGTTTTGAAAATACAGCTTTGGTGATATTTTAAAAACTGAGCCTATCTTGGCTTCGTCATTTGCCATTTGTTAGCTGGATTGCTGCCTTGAAATATGTGTTTAGTTTAAAGTTTTTGTTATAAAGCAGGGTTGATGCGAGAAGCTGTGCTTGTGTTGTGCAAATAAAGGTTCTTGATGAGACAAGCAGAGTGATGCCGGACCTGGGAGCTGCTCTTGATCGTAATCTTCTGGATGTGAGCGGCGTGATGAAGGAGCCAGTGTCTGGTGAAGCACTGCGTCTAGCTGAGGCAGTGGGACGCAATCTGATCATAGACGTGATTGTAAGTCGTGAAGGAGTTGATCGTGTAACACGCATCAGTGAGACATTTCGACTGCGAGTCGACTCGGTACACGACACAGAGACTGACCGCTGGTTGATGCTCGACACTGCTGTCGATGCTGCTGTTATCGTCCCTTCACACGGAGAATATGTTGATCGACGTCGCGGCATCCACATGCCGCTGATTGATGCAGTGCGTGACGGTCTCATTCAAGGCCGACTGCTTGATGTCGAGAGGAAGAAGGAGGAAGTTGCAAGGACAGCGTATGAGTCAGGTCTGAGAATGGTTGCTGGACGATTCAGTTCCATGAGATCTTTCCATGGTGCTACGTCAGCACTTGTCAGTAGTGAAGACCTGCCCCTTTCTATCGATGTGCGAGGTATTATTGACCCTCAGACTGGCTTAGAGCTGTCGGTGAAGGAGGCTGTTGATGCTGGCTTATTTGATGCATCTACAGGCGAGTTCATAGACATGAGGACTGGAGAGAGACTGTCATTGGAGCGTGCCGTCGCTGCTGGCCTCGTGATTGCTGACAGGGATGAGCAAGTCGATGAGATGGTTGTCCAGCAGACATATAACATCGGAGCTGTTCATGACCCATTGACGGGTCGACTTATTCCACCCAGTAATGCAGTGCAGCGTGGTCTGCTTGACATGGCCCGAGGAATCTACATTGATCCAGTAACGGAGGAAGTTTTGACATTGGCTGAAGCACTCGAACGTGGGTTGATTCGCGCTGAGCCGCTGGATGGTGACTCCGAAATGTTGAAGTTGGCAACAAAGAGTGTTGTGGCATCCAGAGTTGAGCATGGTCGCATGGTATTTACCATTAAGAGCGTGAAAGACTTGTCAGCGGGTGAAATGATTCATCCAGATGAAGCAGTGAATCGTGGCATACTGGACACAGTGAATGGACTGTACATTGACAGAACTGGTAAGACGATGTCCCTGCATGAAGCTTATGAAGCTGGACTCATTGAGGCTGTTGAGACCGAGCAGCAGACACCACCGCCCATCCACTCGTCGACAATGTCATTGGAAAGACGATCATTTCAGATTGTGGCAGTCATGGATCCTCGCACTGGTGAACAGTTGACAGTTGCAGAAGCAGTTGATCAACATCTGCTGAATGCTGCGTTGACGCAGTTTGTTGATCTGTACAACGATGAAGTGATGTCTGTTGAGGAGGCCATCAGTCGAGGATATATCATTGCGGACTATGGCACTAGTGCCCCAGGACCAGCCGCTGTTGTACATGATGCTCAGTCATATCGCATCAAGTCTGTAATTGATCCGCGAACTGGTGAAGAGATACCAATAGCAGATGCTGTTCGACACAAGCTTGTTGACAAGGCGAGTGGAACTTACTGGAACATGAAGACGGATGAAATGATTCCAATTGATGAAGCAATTCGTCTTGGACTTGTCGTTATGGAACCTGTTGATGCAGTAGTCACAAAGACAGCACAGTTGGAAATCGGTGATGACTTCCAGAAACAGGTGTACTTGCTGACTGCTGTCAGAGATCCAAAAACTGGCAAAGAATATGATCCTGTGGAAGCTGAGAGACGAGGACTTATTAACAAGCTGCAAGGAGTGTACATAAATCCAGTAACGGGAGAAAAAATACCTATTTGTACAGCTATTGAGAGAAATCTGATCAGTGGTTCTGTGATTGGAGAAGGTGATTATGACGACCTGCCTCCGGGAGCTTATATCACCAGTGAGACAACAAGACCAATGAAGATATCTGATAGTACTGGTACCTCAAGAGAACAGGTAGTCACCAACAGTTTGTCTTAGTTGCCGGTTTTCATGTAATGGTTATTCACCCATCTATGTTATAAAACTTGTTAAAAGTTTGTTTCAAAGTTGTCGTCATGTGTACAACAACCTGATTTAAAATATAGACTTTTGTAAAATTTCAGTCTACGTACAATAAGTTCATATGTTACATTAAGCCTTCCAAGACCATATATCACCGCTTTAACAGATTCCCATCACTGGTACCCAAAAATTCTCCGAATGACGTTCCAACATGCATTCAACTCATTTTTATTTGCTTACTCTGCAGTGCCAGTACTGTGGATGCATACATTAACACGGACAGACTATATGTCTCCTGCAGGCTAATTCTCACACAAAGTTTTGGCAAGCTGGTGCTTTATCATAGTAACAGTTGTTAACATTGCAGTATCGTATGGCAAGTATTGCATATGGTATTGCGATTCTTTTTGGTCAGTACTAGAGCTTCACTCCTGGACTTACTGTTGTAGGTAATTCACTGTTGTGGTTGGCAAAGCTGTCGGCTAATCGGCAGCCATTGCTTCTTTATGTTTTGCTGTCCTTTCCTTTCTCATAGAGTATGCAAAGCATGCAGACATCACAAACTCTGTGGCTGGCTCGACAATTGGTTTTCCAACACGGGCTGAGTGCCTGGCTGTTGGTTTCATGTAGAATGCATGCTCTTGTAACCAGAACTGTTCCACATTTCAGGCCTGTTTCAGCGGCTCACACGTCCCTCTCACGTCCCTCTCCAACATGTCTCAGCTGTTGGTAAGATGAGCTTTATATGAGCTGTCGGCCTGCAGTGAGTCCTGTGCCACAGACGTCTCAGTTGTGCAGTTGAAGAGTAAAAGTTATTGCAATTGAAGTACTTTTTCTGTACTTTTTTAGTCACGCCTCTCACACATTGCTGCGAGGAGGCACATTTTCGTGCGTGACAAAAAAAACATGTCCAAGGCCCAACCCCTCACAATTCACCCATAGGGTGAAAGCAGACCAGGCCGTACCAAAAAGTCCATGTAGGTGGGGTCTAAAATTGATATTTGTTGACCAAATATGGGTGCGAAGTTTCAAATTAAATAGGCTCATATAAGGATGCAGGGTCAAACTTTTGACCATGTGTTAAGAGCTGACGGAAAACTGCCAATACACGGAACGCGCATCCATAGTAGTTAAGTAGTCATGATTCACCCATAGAGGTGCGATCATATACCGCTAGTTATTCTAGTCTTCTGTTAATATGGCTGAACAGTTGTTACAGTGTGTTCTAAATGTATTATTTCAGTAATGTATAGAATATTATTAATGTATAGTAAGTTTTTCTGTTGAATATGTTGTGATGTAGCTGCTGACAGTGGGAGCTGTGAGTGGACATGCGATAGATCCACAGTCAGCAACTTATCATGACCCAGCCACCGGTGAAGTGATTCCGCTGTCATTGGCTGTCCAGCGTGGTCTCATCCCTGCAGCTGATGCAGCAGATAGTGATGCTGTTGACAGAGCGTCTGGTCGTTGGGACAGCACCAGTGACTTCAGTGACACAAACATGGCTGTTGGCAGGGCACCAGTGGGCAGCAGAGAGTCACTGACGAGGACAGTTGAAACTAAGACCATCGTTGACATCTCCTCTCTGCCTCGACATGCTTCGTCTGGTGAAGCTCCAAACATGACTAGTTCAAGGCCTGCTGCAGCTACCAATGGTATTGAATATGTCGGAGAACCAATCAAAGGTGTCGAGGAGTTGGATGACTTGATAGCAAGGATGAAAGAATCTGCTGATTGGACAATGGATGAAGGTAGTAGTGGTGTGCAAGATCCGGCATTAGGCTCGTCTCTGATTCACTATGAGAATGGTAGAACTGTGACTTCCACTGTAACTGCTAGCATGACACATAGTACCTCTCGGAAGATGCAAGTCAAAGAGCCAATGACATTGGAGGAAGAAGCAAATGCTGGCCGTGTAAATGACACTTATGGGCTTGTTAGAGATCCGTCTAGTGATAAACAATTGACATTGGAAGATGCGGTGAAAACTCGGATGTTTGACACAGAAGCTAGCATGGTTATTAGTCGCAGTGCAGAGATGAAGATAACTGAAAGAGGACAGAGAGGAAAGATGACTGACTCCACCACTGGAAGAGGAATCAATGATGATGTACTGGGCCATTCTGGGGCAGGTATTTCACAGCCACATACCACAAAGGTCTCACAACCAGTCACACTAGATAAAGCACTGTCCGATGGGTTGATAGATACAAAGACAGGGCTTGTGATAGATCCATTGAGCAATAAGAAGATTACTCTGAGTGAAGCAGTGGCTGCAGGAATTGTTGATGGACAAGCTAGTGTGGTTATTGACCCAGCTACTGGTAGACCAGTTAGCTTGGCCGAAGGCTTGAAGTTGGGCATTGTTGATGGTCGGACTGGCAGCATCGTAAAACTGGACACTGGGGAAAGTAAGAGCTTGTTGGAAGCTGTGCAGTTGAACCTGATTGTTCCTGCACAACCTGATGCTGCAGATACAATGTTGAGGCAAAAGATGGCAGGTACCACGAAGGTTCCACAGCCAGTCACGCTGGATAAAGCACTGTCCGATGGGTTGATAGATACAAAGACAGGGCTTGTGATAGATCCATTGAGCAATAAGAAGATTACTCTAAGTGAAGCAGTGGCTGCTGGAATTATTGATGGACAAGCTAGTGTGGTTATTGACCCAGCTACTGGTAGACCAGTTAGCTTGGCCGAAGGCTTGAAGTTGGGCATTGTTGATGGTCGGACTGGCAGCATTGTTAAACTGGACACTGGGGAAAGTAAGAGCTTGTTGGAAGCTGTGCAGTTGAACCTGATTGTTCCTGCACAACCTGATGCTGCAGATACAAAGTTGAGGCAGAAGATGACAGTGGAAGAGGCAGCCAGGTCTGGCCTGTTGGATGTGAACAGTGGGTTGATGACGGACCCAGTGAGTGGGCAGCAAATGACACTGCAGCAGGCCATCACAGTAGGATTACTTCACTCACCTGCTGCACCTGAACGTCCAACCAAGCGTGTCGCCGATGGAGTTAATGGAGCATTGTCGACCACTTGGCAGCATACAACTGAGTCAGCAGCGCCTACACAGCCAGCAACATCTTCAGCAGTCGCCAGTATCACCCAGGTAAGTTGTAATTCTTCATCTGTGTTGTTACCTCTTGTTAGTGATGCTGTGCATGCAGTTACTGGTGTGTGTTGTGTTGGATTAACCGATGATTTAATGCTGAGTGTGTTGCAGAACAAGACCGGTGATCTCATAGTTGATGGTGAACAACAGACGACACTACCAGTAATTACACAAGATCACAAACAGTCAACACCGATGGAACTTGAAGACGACAACGAAGCAGCACTGCAGATAGTTGAACTGAGTGATTTACTGAAGGACAGGAACCAGCTTGACAAGGAGCAGCCAAAGCTGGCTCCAGCTAGTTCTATGACATTGCTAGAAGCAGTTGCTAGTGGACTTGCAGATTCCACATCCGGTCTCTTTGAAGATCCACATTCTGGAAAGAAAATGCCACTCCGAGAAGCCATTGAACTGAGCCTCATTAGTACTAGCAAGTTGGTTGTCACAGACACAGCAAGAGATGAGACCATTTCTCTGCAGGAGGCAGTTCACAGACAGATTGTTGATGCAGATTATAAGACATTTGTTGACACCAAAGCCAGTCGTCAGCTTACATTTACAGATGCCATACGAGAGGGCTTAATACGCGAGGATGATAGGATACCAACATTACGTGAGCTGGCAGCTGATGAACTGTATGATCCATCTACTGGGACAGTTTTTGATCCAAGCACTGGGCAACGGATTAGTTTGCTTGAAGCAATTGAGAGTAAATTACTTGACAGGCAGTCAGTTCGCTTGCTTGACCCAGCAAGTGGTGCCGAGATCACTTTGGCTGAGGCATTCGAACGTGGCATCCTGGACCCTGACACTGGCAAACTGATTGATACATACACTGGACAGACAGTGAACTTGGTTGATTCTGTCAATAAAGCTGTTCTCGGCTTGACTACCACATGTTTGTCAGTAGCCAGGCCACCAGTTCATCATCATGGACCATCTGTGGCTGATAAACATATAAGTCTTGACGGAAGTGAAGAAAAATACGCTGCTGATGAGATCGGAGCAGTTGCAGTCGCTGAGAAAGACTTGAAAACATATTCGATAACTGATGCCATACGAGATGGAATTTATGATCCCAAGACAAATACAGTAGTTGATCCAGTGTCAGGCCAACACATGTCACTGGAACAGGCTCTTGACTTTGGACTGATAGATGCATCACGAGCCATGGTCCGCGACGTGCACAGTGGACAGAAAGTAGCATTTGAAGTTCTGGTAGAGATGGGATTGATTGACATCAATGCTGGCATGGTACGAGACTCTCAGGGAAGAGACATTCCACTTGAAGATGCTGTGTTGAATGGACTGATGTTTGAGAATCCGCCACTGTCCACTCCACTCACACTTTTACAGCTCATTGATGAGGGACTCTTCAAGGTGGAAACCAGCGAGTTTTTTGATCCTTCTTCCACAGAGCTCGTGTCTTTGCAAGAAGCCATGAATCGGTCATTGCTTGATCCACAATCGATGGTAGTTCATGAGATTGGAAGCAGTGAAGTGCTTGGCATACATGATGCTATCCACGTAGGAGTGATTGATGCAGAATCTGGCCATGTAAGAGACAACTCATCTCGTGAAGTGATTTCATTAGCTGATGCTCTTGACCGAAATATTGTCCTCTGCAAACCACTGCCCATTGTTACGGCGATTGATATTGGCTTGCTGAATGAGACAACAGCTAAGTTTCTTGATCCATCTTGTCGCAAGTTCTTCTCACTTGCTGCTGCTGTTGATAATGGTCTAATAGACAGTGATTCTTGTTTTACTGATCCTGCAACAGGAAGACCTATGTCAGTAGCTCTTGCCATGTCCCGTGGAGTTCTTGATGCAGAAAGTGCTTGTGTTACTAATGTTCATACTGGTGATATTATGACACTGAGAGAAGCAATTACTGCTGCCAAGTTAATGCCGCCAACTGCTGGTAAGCTGATGTCAGTGGATGAAGCCATCTCGCTAGGACTCTTTGATCAGTCATCAAACGTGTTCATTGATCCACATACCAAAGAAGAACTGACATTGGAAGGTGCAGTAGCTGCAGGATTGCTTGACGGAAACTCCATCATGACTGATGCTGCTACAGGCAGACAGATAACTGTTGCCGAGATGTTGAACGAAACACCACTGAAGGTAGAGATTGAAGAAGAAGACAAGGAGCAGGTGAATGTGAAGAGAATGGCTGCTGCTGCTACTCAGCAGACTGGCCAAGTGGAAGACGAGACAGACATGGCAGTGGCCGATGCAGTGAGTAGACAAGGTGATGGTGAGGGAAAGAAACTTAACATGCCACTGCACACAGTCCTGCAGATGGGACTGTTTTGTGAAGACAGTGGCCAGGTTGAGAACCCAGAGACACATGAACTGATGACTGTGCAAGCAGCTTTTGATTCCTGTTTGATAGACAACGACTCAGTCAAGTTCAAACACCCGACAGTCGGTCTGTTGATGAGCTTCCAGCAGTCAGTGGAGAGTGAACTGGTCGATCCAATCACGGGTGATGTGGTGAGTCCCGAGGGTGACACACTGACACTGAAGGAAGCAGTTGGCGAAGGACTGGTCATTACTGCCACGACTGATAAAGGACTTAGCTTGGTTGATGTTGTTCAGCAAGGTGTCTATGATCCAGTTTCTGGGAGACTTACACATCCATTTTCTGGTGTTGAGATGACAGTCCGGGAAGGAATACAGACTGACTTGATTGACATTAACAAGACAAGAGTGTGTGTCCCAGATGATGAAGAAATGTCAACAGACAAAGCAATTAGTCAGAACCTGATCAACACTGTGACGGGTCGTTTTCAAGAACCAGATTCAGGTGAGTCTGTGACTCTCGGAGAGGCAATCACCAAAAATTACCTGATTGAGGTAAAGCTCAATAATCTCAGTGTAGATGAGGCGGTTGATCGTGGAATTTTTGATGTTAAGACTGGAATTTTTGCTGATCCTGTCAGTGGCAAGCAAATGAATATAACGGAAGCTATTAGATCTGGCTTGCTTGATCCTAGGCAGACGCTGTTAACCAGTCCAGATGGCAGCAAAATGTTGACTTTGGATGAAGCAATTGCAGTGGGTATGGTGGATGCCAGTACAGGAGAGCTGATTAATATGCACACCGGAGAGCGGATGTCATTTGTTGAGGCAACTGACAAAGGTCTGGTGTTGGATACTTATGTTCCTCCAATGATGAGCTTCACAGAGGCATGTAGGAAAGGTCTGTTTGACAGAAGAACTGGAAATTTCTCACACCCAGTCACTGGAACAAGAATGAACTTTGAGGCTGCAATCAGCAATGGTTTAATTGATCCCGAGAAATGTCAGTTGATTCTGCCTGGCTCTGGTGAACCAAGTACACTTGCTACTGCAATCGATGAGAACCTGGTTGATGACAAGTTCATCAACATTGTGGACCTGTCACGAAAACATGCAGCATTGCTGGTTGATGCATTGTCTGGTGCACAACTTGCACTGGATCAACAGCAACGTCAGTTAGTCAGTGGAAAAGACATCACACCAGTGAGAGATGATAGAAGTTTACACAGAAGTGGCACAGAGATATCGGAAGTTGAACGTGAAAAATGGAGGATGGACACAATTGCAGCAGAAGATGGAAGCAGCAGATCTGCTGCAGTGGAAGACTCCACTGACAGCCAAGTGGCATTGCATTTGGTAAGTACTGAGAGTGATGTGAGGCATGATTGGTTGTGTGCAGTGCGTGGCATGACATTGTGTGATGTTATTAATAGTAATTTGTTTGACAGGGACACATGTTCACTGCTCCGACCAGGCACTAACATTTGTGTCAGCCTTGCTGATGCTGTTGTGCTTGGTATTCTTGACTTTTCCAATGTAGCTGTACATAATTTTGTCACTGGTCAGGTACTTGATTTCCATACTGCATGTGAAAATGGCCTTGTAGACCTGATAAAGGGGTCTGTATATTATCCGGCAGCAGGAAGCTGGCTTGACCTAGTGGATGCCATTGATCAAGGCATTGTATATGATGCAACAGAAGGTCAAACCACACTGCTAGATCTTGTGGACCGAGGTGTGTTTGACGTCATGTCAGGTATGTTTGTTCACCCACAGACTGAAGCGATGATGAACATGCAACAGTCTGTTGAATGTGGCCTATTGAGTGCCAAGAAACTGCTACTTGTGCTACCTGAGACGCATGAGGGCTTCACTCTGCAGTTTGCTATGAACAGTGGATTGGCCGACATGGAGCATGGGGTGATGACTAGTCCTATCACTGGCAAGTGGTATAGATTAGTTAATCTGTGTGGTAAAGTCCAGCGACAGCCACAGGTGGCAACCAATGGATTGACTTTGAAGCAGGCTGCTGTGCAAGGATTGCTGAATGCAGAGTCAAGACGTGTGCGACATCCTCTGACTGGAGAATGGCTGACACTGGCACAGGCTGTTGATGCTGGGGTCATCAATGCTGCAGGTACACTGGTTAAAGATTGCCGGACAGGTGATATTATCAGCCTGAGTACAGCTATAGAGGCCGAAATGGTGGATACAGCAACAGCTGATATGATCGACCTGACAACAGGCAGTCGGAACTCATTGTTTGCTGCAGTGCTGAATGGGCTTGGATTGAGTGTCCAGGAGGCTGTCAGTGCAGGACTGTTCAACAATGAAACTGGAAAGTTTGTGAATCCTGACACAGGTGAGGAATTAACGCTGCATGAAGCAATTGATGCTGGTATGATCGATGCATCAAGTAGTTTTATGGTGGACACAAACACAGGATTGCCAGTCACACTAGCTGAAGCATTGTCTAGTGGAATGGTTGACAGTGTGATGGGAAATATCATGGACATAAAAACTGGAACACTGATAATGCCCAATGAAGGTACGGAGGGTGGTCAGCTTCTTAAAATGGAACTAATAAAGCCAACAACTGGGATTATAAAAGATACAACAAGTCGAACATTTACTGAGCATGAAGCAGTACGAGCAGGAGTTGCTGTATATGAAGCGACGAAATCTCCATTGAGTATTGCATCCACAGCAGGACCTCACGCAACAGCATCTAAGCCAAAAATGACATTGAATGATGCTTTGCAAAGTAACTTGTTTGATGGATCGACCGGACTTGTCACTGATCCAACATCGGGAAGACAGATGACTGTAGTTGAAGCAATAAGAAGTGGAATTATTGATGCAGATGCCAGCAGCATTACCAATCCGTCTACTGGACAAACTATGAGCCTCTCTGA
>Ga0209782_1000227_pt1 | contig 22338 bp, 14 predicted proteins | sample WorMetmaBAHAMAS1_FD_187390 | JGI IMG/M metagenome (GOLD analysis project Ga0209782, IMG submission 187390) | Marine gutless worms symbiont microbial communities from Max Planck institute for Marine Microbiology, Germany - Inanidrilus... | ecosystem: Host-associated > Annelida > Digestive system...
GGAGATATCCGCGATCGAAAATTTGTGCTCCCAGAAAAAGTGGGCCAAAGTTCACCAAAAATTTTTAGGGGATGCTACCCCCTAAGATCTCCCATCATGCCAAATTTCATCGAGATCGGTCAAACCAGCTTGGAGATAGGGGTTGATCCGGAAAAAAATTTCCACACACAGACAGACTGACACACACACACACACGACTGGTAGAGTCGCGCCTCGCAGCATGCGAGAGGTGCGACTAAAAAATCAAAGTATAAAACTGGGAACAAAAATATAGCCATATAATAAACCTAGGCGAACATAAAACTAAACCTACAGACACTAAATCAGAGAAAGACAAATCATCAAACACAAAAATACAACTACAACAAATGAACTGAGACAAATTATAACCCCAGTTTAGTCGCCTTCTACGACATCCGGCCTGGAAACAGGGCAGAACTATTCCCAAAGGAAAAGATAAAGGTAAAGGATAAAATATAAAGGTGGAGTAAATAAGAAAGGAAAATATAAGCAAGATAAAAAAGCAATAGTCCTATTAAAGAAGCAAAAGGAAGCAAGTGATAAGGGAAACAAACACACACACACAAACACAATCTATACAGCGCCGAAATTTACAATGTCTTCTACAGCGCATTAGTCCGTGGCGCCCACACTGAGTAACTACACAACATGAACTGTCTGACAATGACGGCTTAATTGCTTCACATAGATAGGCAGCACCAGATACTAAAGTATAAGTACCATAAGTATTAAGTAAGCAGCAAGTAGCAGGTGACTGGGTATATCAGTCTGCTAACCCTACTTTCAAACGTATCACCTAAACCAGCTGTTAAATGCCTGTTGGCACAACACATCTCGATAAGGTAGCTTTTCCTTCAGTAATGATAACTACATGACAGGAAGAACATGCGGCCTGTAAAATATTGTTTCAGAACAATGGAAGCAAAACCCCGAGAAGACACTGGCTAAGTCAGGTTTATCTAAAAAAGCCACTAAATGAAGGCGGTGGTGGCCTTATATACCTAGCTCCGTTTTAGTGCCATTTTTCCAGATAAAACTAGGTTAGCGGTTTTCTCAATTCACTTGTTTCAGAAGTAAGTTGCACATTTTTTTACAGATCGCACACCCCTCTTGTCCGCCAACCAACAGTACCAAATCACTGCAGGAAACATGAAACACCGATCGAAAAAAACTGCCTGGCCTCATCATTTCCTCATATAACACCGGACTTCTACAAGACACACAGCCAGCTCTCAAACGCCGGAGTGGAACTGAAGAAAACAGCAACCTATTCAGCAACCTTGAAAACCCCAAACTACTGTTACCTACGGTACTTTAAGTAACTATAGTACATTAGTACGACTGATGCAGGGAAATTTGTGTTTATCGACCTTTGCACCCAAACAGCAATCACCTGTTTTCATTCCACCACAGTGTCAGTGGGCAGTCGTCCTCATATATAATACAACCATCTGTAGCTGTTTCGTCGCCGTGGACCTTGAAGTTTTTTTTAACGAACACCACTACGAATAGCTGTAATATAATACAAACGTTGAATAGAGTTCGGCAACTATATGCTATTATTGATATTAACATCACGTGCATTAGGTTGGTTCCCACATGCAACAGTCCACACTGCTGCACTATACTAGACAAAAGCAGAGGCGACACACAGCCGCAGACAGACAAGAACTAAGTGAACTGAAGCCTGTCCACATGGTCATTTGAAGAATTCATCCAGATGTTTGAGTATTGTGCTTCACAACGAATCTCATGTTAGAAAACTCTGCCGCCTTATTCATAAGTCTCCTATTACCAGTCACTAGGCAGCTTCAAGTCATACCACTCTCAGTTTCACTTTCACTAACAATTTCCAGGTTTTCAAGCTCCGGGTTACATCACAAGTGTCCAGCCGTCCCCGGCGGCTCGACTTTTCGCACCACATCCCACTTCCCAAGCATTTCTATCTCACGCACCATTTGGATTTCGACAAGTTTCACTTTCCGTTTGACTTGTGGATTTTCCCGGGTGGAGAATCACTCTCCATGCCACAGCAAGGTGGCCGATGTCAGACAGCGGTAATCACATGGTCGACCATCTCACTGAGAAGCCGGTGAACAGCGACGTGACCACGTGCCTTCGTCTGTCGCCAGAACTCGGCGCCGGCCGAGACCAGAACGGCGAGGAGCGGCAGCGTCAATAGCAGATCGCCAACACGTCGACCGCTGCGACATCCCTGTGAACGGGTGTACAGCAGCAGAGCGTCGAACATCTGATGCCGCGCCGACTCCACCGATAACTCATTCAGCACGTCCACATCTGCCCGCACACACATTGAGTTGGGTACCTCACATCATAGGAAAAACATTTCTCATTTCTAGACCAACTGATTGCATTTAGTTAGTCAGTTTGTTTGTTTTTAACGTCCCTTTTCAGCACAAATATATGGCTGTATCATGGACGAAAGGTCAGGGGTGGAGAGCTATCCCTACCCAGTATAGGCATAATTAGTTATTATGTAATTACCAATTACTTATTATTTTTAACCATTTAACTATTTATTATTTCATTCAATTTTTAATTCTATATTTTATTTTAATTTCATAAATTAAACTAGTTAATTTATTTAATTCATTGTATTACTTCAACTAAGTATTGAAATCGGTTGGTGCAACCACACGTGAGGGCTTTGAAGTTCCGTCTAATACTGGAAGAGATTATCTTGCCTATATACAGATGTCCCAATCTATCTAATTACTTAAAACGGCATGAAATCTGAGATAATAACCGGGGTTCAAGAAGACAACAGTCTTTAGTAAGACGTACTCTTCCACACTGAGTGCAAGACCAGACAGTTTCTTTGCCAACATCAGCAGCGAAGAACATAGGTCTGACGGAATTCCAAACCGCTCTATATCATCACTCGATACCTACAACAGCACACGTACTGCAATCTGCGAGAACCCAACTTGCCAACTAGCAAGCATGCTTCACATCTGATAAAAAAATTACATTTATCATATACCTTTTTACTTAAAAGAGAGCAAAATGTACAATACTGTACAAAACTAAATTTGGTGATGTCTGTAATACACGACAGAGAATGATGACATGATGAGAAGATAAGTACCACATAAAAATTTGTCTGATGGCACAATGGTGTTTTCCATGTTCAGCAATAATGACATTTTCGACAATTATATAAAATTTAAAAAAAAACTGTAAAAGTTTTAAAACTTTTAGCTGACAGAAAAATTCATGTGAACTATACTAAATCGAAATGGCATCGAAAATGTCACCTTGACAAGATCATTTTATGGCCTTCTTCAGTCAAAAAATAATTTAATTAGCAAACAAGAAGCATTTGAAAAATGTTGGGCCCATTCACCACTGCGAGCCGTTTTACGTTGCCATTCACCAGGCGTCGCTACATGCCGCCTGCGCATCGATGTCTACAACGACGACAACGACAACGACAATGCGTGACAGAGGGGACCACTATGGCCCCATGGAATGGGCCCAATTAGCATAAGTGGGAAGCATATTAGAGAACATTTTCCCAGAATATATTTTTTTACAGAAATGCTATAACCCTGATATGCAAGCACGTGCGTATGAACAATAAAAAATACCGAAAGCAACCTTAAAGTCTTCGGAAAACACAAGGGTGCCTGGCTCAGTGGAAGAACGATACGCAAAGTTCAAATATAAGATGTCGAGCCATGTCTTCTGTAGCAGAGTCATCTGATCAGTCAGTGCCAACAGTGAAAAACCTACAAGCATGCAAGCATGTAATGCTAAATCTGTACAGCACATCACTGCATTACATTCGTAATGTGCTACGAGTGGACTGCAAACGAAACGTATTTAAACTTACAGTAACAAGTGGCCGTTTGTCTTAGCGGTAACAAGCAGGTCTCAATCGATGAAGTTAGTCTACATTGGACCCAGCTCATACTGGGATGGGTGGACATCTTCGGGTGGATAAACCATCTCGGTACATAGCCAGGAACCCAAGTCAGCAGCTCAGCCTGGCCAATGCTTTGTGGATCGCAGGCACAGTAACAGTGAAAGCTGCGGCATAAACAGGCAAACCATGCGATGCATCTGGGGCCTCGGAGCATAAACTCGTGTCTACTGAGGGCTACAGTATGCACATCAGCACCATTTTATGTGACAAATTAATTTTACTGGTAGGCTCGCAAACCAATTCAAACAACAGTGGAGTAAGCAAAGTAGCACATACCAGGGACTTGTTTTGCCCACGCAACGGTTGCCACAAGCTCGCAGTCGGCAAGCTTTGACAGTGTCACCATCGTCTTGTCGACGCAATCCGCGAGAGACGCATCTGGACTGGCGTAGACTGTCGGTGGCTCAACGCGCAGCAGCTGCTGAAGTATCTTCTGGTTGCCTACAGGACGAAATACACCAGTGCACCGGTCGGTTTAGATTTAATTCTTTCAGCACATTTTACATTACACTTTTCCTTCCTTTATGATTATAATTTACGGTACTGTCAGCATTAGGGATGCGCCTATCGTATAATTTTGTGAACGAGTAAACAATAGCTTATCGTGTACAGTACACGTTTACACACGCGCATCCCTAACGGACATCCTCGCGAGGAAAAGCGCGCATGTCGGACAAGTCGGCGAGGATCGTCGTGCGTGTCCGGCTCGTGGCAAGCTGAAAGGTAAAGTCGCCGGACATGCCGACATCCTCGCGACGATCTTCACGCAGAAGTCGGCGAGTATGTCGGTGTCGGTGTCCATGTCGGTCCCGTGGAATTCCAGCTTAAGGGAAACAAACACACAAACATTGTATATAGCGCCAAAATCTACGTTTCTAGGATGCACTAGGCACTAACACTTGCATGGGGTAACTTCTACAGTAAAAGCCATAAATCTATGTAGAACTTTATGCAAGATAACGAAACTGTTCAGGTGTGCATGTTAAAGAGGGATTACACATTTTTACCTGCCAGCTACACACAGCTACACCCTTTTGTCATTTCAGGGGGAGGGGACTTCAGCCTCCCTCAGCCCAATGCTGTCTACACCACTGCATTGGTGCCAACTCATCTGGATTTTTTCTATGATCACTGCATAAACGACAAGCTGCAGACTGTTGACGTTATTTCTGCTTAACATAAAGGTGTGTTCATCTCATCTGACCTCATTTCATCCGAACTGAGTGTGCCGTAATTGGTCGCAGCCACAGCAAACTGGATCATGCACTGTTAAGCGACCAACTCACCATGACTGTGACCAATTACAGTGCATACAGTTGAGATGAAATGAGATCAACTGCTGAGACAGATGAGGTGAAGTAAGATCATGAGCAATATCAACACCCCATACGAGAAGCAATTCAACGATCATCGACACTTGCCAGTGCTGCTGTGGGTCACGTGACTTGATGAAACGGCTGGACGACTAACGACATCGCCATTGACGACAGCCTGTGCAAGTTTGTATCGGCCGCCTTTGCTGCGGTCTGGCCTTATGCCTGACATCACAACCAGCATCTCATCAATCATGGGCAAGACACTATGGGGTGTTTGTTAGCTAGATGTGGTTTCGGATTCATATGGAAATTCAGTCCATTCAATCTACGAATCTGAAATTGGATTTGGTAAAACCTGTCATGTGGTGTCATTGTTATTATCATTTTTTCATTATCATTATTATTATTATTAAAAAGAAACTGATTATAGTGACACTTTAATAAGGTGCTTGGGCACTGTACATAGTCAGCGAACAAGTGCCTGCTGATGCGCTTAGTCTGGAATACCAGTAATTTAACGCTGGCGGCAGAGTCAGCTAAAACTCGACTGGTACAAAAATGTCTCGATGTTGTTTACTGCTAAAAGACCATTCGATTTCCAAGTAAATCTGAAATTGGCTTCACCGTGCATCCGAATTTGATAATCTGAATACCTCCTTGGTTGTTCCGTGAATGGTTGACACTGTTGATAAGGTAATAAAAAGGGCATCTGGCCTGCAGCGATTTTTATCACTACAGCCTCTGTGATCTACAGCCTTCGGCATGGGCTGCATTGTGCGCACTGTTACAATGGTGCCTAGGTCAACTCAGCCTTCCGCCCTCCATGGTATGGTGAAATGACTGGAAGCTTTTGGACTGAGTAATATTAATGAACAGTCCATTTTTATTTTTCTTTATTCCAACATTGTCGTATTCACTGTATGCTGTTTTCCGTGCTACTTGATGGCGTCTGACTGTCAAGAATTAAAAGGATTACTTACTTACTTAAGCTGTTCAAACAGCCACCTGGCCTTGATGTTCACCATCTTTTTTGTTGTTGTGGCTATCGTCATCATCATCAACGTCACTGACCACTTTAGTGGCCTAGGTACAGCAGTCGGTTTGATGTGTGTGTGTGTGTCTGGAAAATAATGCTTGAATGAAAAAACCTCCATATTTATATATTCTGAACTTTGTAGAAATGTAAAGTACCTTCCTAAATTATCGTAATTAACAGACCTAGGGCCAGTTTTTCCACTGCAGATTTAATCTCTCATTAGTTAATCTAACTTAGTGGTCGAAGTTAATCGTCCATTAACCAAGTTCCATTTATCCATGCATTTCTGACCTCCAGTTTGTAAAAGGGTGATAGCGGATGCTTCATTAACCTACTTTCGCCGTCTCTGATTGGCTGTCGGTGTGTGCAGTGACATTCACGTGATCGCGTTACCATGGGAGTCATAGCGAGTTTGTAAACAAAAAAATTTTCGGTGCAATGACGCATCAACTTGCCGTCAAGTGTACGGTACTTGACTGATGCACTATAAATTAACAATGCTTCACAGACTTTGTAATCACAATATAACCCTATGCATGCTTTGCCACAAGTTCACTCTGCTCAAATTCATCTTAGCAGAAGACAGAAAGCAAAAACTCCGTAGAACAGTCATTGTTAATGGTCCATTAACGAGCTAATTGGCCAAAAATAGGCAATTAAGTTAATGAACAATTTTACTGATGATCGGCCAATAACTGCGGGTGGAGAAACGACATCTGACCTAATCGATCATTATCTGCAGGTTTTAATGCAGGATTAATTTAATGGGAGATTAATTTGCTGTGGAAAAACAGGACCTTATCATTGCAATAGTTCATTTTTTTATAAAGAATCCATAGTGACTTCAAGTTATCATAAATCCATATTGGGAAAGCTAATAGAATCAAAGTTAAGAAGAGGTACTCCTGCTGGGTTAATTATTTGACACAGTGGTGTATCTTGACACTATCAACATCAAGATTAAACGTCAAAGTCGTAAGTCACAGATCATGGTCAGTCACAGGAGGAAAAATGTTGCTAAAATGGTTGCTATGACCTCAAGTAAGGGGTTCCTAGTTACTACTATTATGCCATAATGCCATACCTTCAGGATTCATTCCCTGTTCAAGGCACTTGTTATATCGACAGGCCTGGCACGCCTTTCGTCTCTTGCGTGTCATCTCACACTGACCATTTGCTGGACATACGTACTCTATGTGCCCTGCACACATGATACAGGTACCATATAGTAGGCAGGTGCAAATTTCAGAGCTCGTCATGGATCTCAATATAACATGTAGGACTACAGAATATCAATACAGAAGATCAAAAAGGCTGCATTTACTGAAATTCCTGTACAGCTAAGGCTCACTGCAAAAAACGTCATCCGGCAGAATGTGACTAAGGCATTAATACAAGAAATGTTGATGTCACATCACTTACGTCATGTCATCTGATCTTACTTCATCTAGAATTAACTGTACTGGACAGCAGACCCTGTGTAGATCAGTACAGATGAAACGAAGTCAGATGAGATGAGGCGAGTGATATAAATGCGCTTTACAATGGATACAATCACTTTACTAGTACAGTCATCCATCAATTCAGATATCATAATTCAGCCCGTATTTCAGATATATATTATTTGTTAATTACTGTACTTAATTTAGCACAATGTCTTGTTATATAAGTTGACATTTACATTAGATTTCATTGCACATGTCTGGTATTCGATGTATAGATGAGCCGCAGTCCACATGACACTGATCCATGCCATCGACTCAAGCATGCCTGACTGTGTAGTTATATGTATTATAAATCTGCATATTACCATTTTATTAATAAACCACCTCTGCATCTGCAAACACTATCAAATAAAGGGCTACAACCAATCATTCATAGATTGTCAAAATTCATGTGGACTCTGAATTATTTTGTTTGCAAACAGACCAGCACTGGCAATCAAAACGCTACTTCAATCAACCTGTTGCAGCAAAACGACATACAAATAAATACAGACCCTGTACAGTACGTTTGAAAAATGCCTTGCAGGCCTCACAGGAAGCTATCCCATAATGAAGTCCGGACGCAATGTCACCGCACACGAGACAGATCCGCTTCACAGAATCCAGAGAGAGACTCTGGCCAGCTGTAACTGACGTTGATACGCTGCTCAGTTGCAGAAGCGGTGAGACCGATTCCACCGATTCAACTTGCTCGTCATCGTATACTTCCGACTTCAGTGTCAGTAGTTCAGGTGCAGTCACTGTATACGCGCCGTCTCGAAAGTCTTTCACATCATCGTACCAAGTTTCGACATCATCATAAAGTCCTATGACAGAAGAAACGGGCGATGACAGTGAAGATGTTGGAAACTGCTGTTGAGATAGCTGCATAACCAACAGCAACAGCGCTTGTCCTACAAGATTCATTCAGTACACACATTTACATACCGAACTACTTGTATTTAGCATACATCTGTAGATAAACAGTGTTTCTGCAGCATTCCAAAAACTTAATCAAGCCACGGTCGGCACTAAAAATAGAACAAATAACAACAGCTGTAATTGGCAATGCTGTTGGTTATTAATACTTTAATCAGTACAGCTGTATACTTGATCTGTCCACTGTCCATACATTCTCCAACAGACTTAAGTTTATGGACAAATACAGAGACACTGTTCGCACATAGAACATTAGCGGGTAAACTATTCCACACCTTTACAACACGTACCACAAAGAAATGTTGTCTACAATTAACTCTCGGCACCTTTTCTGGAAGTAGATTGTAGAAGAAGACTAATCATATAGTTACGGAAAGCTATGTATTACACGACGATCATGATCGCATGAGTGCTAGTGCTACAAAAGTTTTCACAATTCTTGGACATTTTAAGTTAAGTATGTGTAGAAAAGTTAGAAACTGAAGGCCAGCTTTCCTAACTCTTGCAACCAATCATGTGAATTTCTGGACGTCGACTGAAATGCTGCCCTCTCTAAAGTGCTGGTCAACAAGGGCATACGCTCCTTGACCACTTACAGCCACTATGAACACTCAACTGCCTCTTCGCACTCCAATAATCAGTCAATAGCTTTTAGCCTTACTACTTGAGGTGCAGCTGAAGTGGGGTTACCAACATTCAACTTCATACAGTCAACAAATACTGACCGTTAACTATTTTCTTCAACCAGCAAACACACAGCAATAACACAATGACACAATTCAACACTCTACAACATCGCTGTTATAAGAGCTAGATAAATATATGACTGAAATTTCCAACACGTCGACTGTCATCGTATGCGGGTGGATCCTGACACACCTCCATCACCAGCCAATGACGACGAAGAACAGCAACAGCACATCAACACACGACGTGCCGAAAATAAGTGCCGATTCATTTGGCGCAGCATAAGAAAACAGCAAAACGGCACTAAGTGTCGACACTGTTACCGCACCACACGATTGTGTCGAAACGCCGTCAACTACACGAATGTCATATGCATAACGGCAACAAAGTATCGTGTTTACGTAATTCAGAAATTTATACGACGACAAAGTGGCCGTTTAATCTATACACAACTAATGGTTTAATTGCGGGCACTTGCCTTGTAACGGCGACACGATAAACCTAAATTTACTGCGTCCAAACAAGCTAAAAAAACAACTAACTTAACCTTGACCACGTCGCGTGACGTCACTGCTGTGTCATTGCGCATGCTCAGTTTAGTCTATAAAGTGGGTCAGGGTGTAAATAGATCAGTCGAAAATGGAAATGTTTATAACTACGACATTTGTATACGCGATTACACGAGCATGACGTGCGCTAGATACAAACCCACACATAAACAACAAAGTGAAAAGTTGTTTTCAACAATATGCGTTTATTGTAAATTTGTGGTAAACATGTGCCGTAAAGTTAAATCAGTCAGCCTCCTAGCAATCAGCTGATCAGATTTCTTCACTTGTAGATAATTAGCACATGGCTATTCAGTTACGATTTCATGGCAGAATCCTAGAAGACGTCAGTCTACGCACGCAGTACCGTACGCGTCGTCATGAAAATGTCATGGGATGAGTGATGACTTGGCGATCCACAACAGCGCAATGTAGTTATATATATATAGTGCTACTCAGTAGGCAAGATGGTTCATGCAGTGATGCAATTCCAGCATAGTGGAGGCCCTTACAGCAGTATCTATCATATCGTATCGTAGAGGGGCAGGGCTTCATCAGCCCCACACAGCAGTATCTAGTTAGTAGCTAGCAGAGATGTAGTTTTGAGAATTCGGGATCTTGGTGTTGAGACACTTCGAGGACAAAAAAAGTGGTCGTCAGCTTGAGGTCAGACTAGAAGAACAAGTCTTGGATAATCTTGGTCTTGATAAAGTGACACCAAGGCAAATTACGTCCAGAACTAAAAGTGACAAATATCAGGGGAGCACAGGATCTTGAAAAAATTGTCATATTTTTCCAGGAACCAGAAAGTCCTTGAAAAATCCAGTACACTTGTGATTAATTGTACGTACTCAGTTGCTAAATGGTTACTTATTTACTGTTACAACTGCTATGTAACCGCTATGGCTAGTAATACTAAATTAGAATCCATGGAATCTGAAATTAGAATATTATTATTATTGCCATCTTTGCAGTATGTCAACAATACCACTGAAATCGCAAGCCATGTGTGTTTCTTTTTTACTACTGTGTAAGCATATTGTAGTTAACATGAACTACGGTATGTTTCCTGGTTACTGGAATTAGAAAGGTTTCATACTACAAGTGACCTTCAGGCTTACTCAATGTCACTGGTATTTGTGCCATAATTCAGTGGCAGTGTCGCTTGTGGGGGCAGCTGATCCATACAATAAAAATGTGCCTGCCAGTGCTTGTAACACTGAACACAATACAAAACAATACGTATAATATTATAGCAGACTACGGTAAGTTCTGACATGGGCAATGCCAAGATTTATATTGGCAATTACGGAATAGGGCATTACGGAACAGGGTCTGATAGATGCCCCCTAAGCCCCTTCCCAGTATAGTGGCCCAGGAAATTATTGAAATATGATGTTCAGATCTGTAGATTTTGGTGCATTTTGATAATTATCAAGAGCTCAGTGCTAGCTGATGTCTAAGCATATTTGGCAGGAGTGCTACCACAAAATTTCTCATCAGTTTTGTGCAAATCTCAGTGCTGGCCCTGGAGACAAAAAAGGATGCGTTCAAGCGGAGTGGCCTTATCACTGGTTCGTAACCATAAACTGCAAGTAGAAATATCTACTATACACACAACCAATTCTGCACACGTTGATATACTTTTTATACACATACAGAGGCTAGCATAAACAGGCAATAAAAATTTACACTGCGGCCAACAATGATTGTACATAAAAACAAAGAAACAGTTGTCCACACAATTGCAGTGTAAATTCAGGCAAAGTATTCAACGTACAAAAAAACAAAACAATACTTGATACAAACAATAAATTACAAAGCAAGTCATCACAAAAAGTAATACTCGATAAACTGCACAATTACACACAAATGTACAATTAGCACATTCCACAATGTGAAGCACAGACGCACGCTTGACCAACGACAATGATGACTTGAAAAATAGTCTGCATAGAGTTAAGTAACACCATATGAGCCCTACTGAACTAAACATGACCAAATGCATCTTTGCAAATAAAGTTGATTATATTTTGGGGTTTATGACTCCTTGGCATTGTTACATATAGCTTTGTCAATTTTGGTTCAATGTCTTGCAATTTTTGAGTTTAAAAGGTACTATTGGATAACTTATTTTATAAATTGACTCTGATCACATCTGTCGTAGGACTGCACATGTCTACAGCAGATGGGTACATTATTTCTTCTTTCTTTTTCCCAATAATGTAAAGAATTCTCTACTAGACTGTTACTGTACATTGCATCTTTTTGCAACTACAGCTACACATTTATGATATTGGCCAATAACTCTTCTAAAATTAGAATGTAATAGTTCACTTATACTGTTCACTGAACAACACTTGAATATGAAATCTGTCAATTTCTGGTTAATAATTTTTCATAGATTTCAGGCACAAGGTGTTTCCACAATATGTCACTCACTATAACAGAAAGTTAATGTCATTGAACTGAGTCATATACAGTTCAAAACTCCTTTAACAAGAATGCACTGAGAATCGATGTGACCAATTTCACAGTTATTTTGTCTGAGGGCATACTGCTAAAATGTGCAAACTACTGCTGAACACTATAAGTGACAACTGCAGTTATATGCAAAATGCACAAAAAGAATTTTACCTAACTGAGCCTAGAACACTCAAGTTTTCATTTCACACACGACAGAGGTGGCCAAAATTGTGATTACATGCATTACACTATATTGGTTGCAAAGTCTTGGGCATGCCCCAACATGGCATTGAATTAAACTTTTGGTGTTATTATTTCTCAATCAATACAGAACATTTATCACAATACACTGTAACTAAATGATAGCATTCAAACATACCATTACTTATGAGATAGTGTGATTAGTAAAAATATCACCAGCAGTGATGCATTTTTAAATCTTTTTAAATGTTGGACAAACATAACTTGGTCACATTCAGTTCTATAGGGCTCATATATTACACAATATGTTGGTTGTGCAGTCAGAAGATACAACACACATTTCATTTGTTGTCCATCGAGATCATCATAGAATGCTGTCTGACTAGAACACCAACAGTGCATCTAATACACTACCTCTAATATACCAACCTCAATAAAAATCATTTCTGTGTTTTATTTTTGATTTTACTGAAAACAAAACCAGTTACAACTACACAGCATACACTTATTTTCCACCGGCAGAGCATGTCACTTTTGGACAAGAAACGCATTTACTTATTTAGTTACCGACAGCCACGCCCACCGAGCAACACCCATTATTATCAACCGCTTAGCAGAGGAGATAATACGTTTTGTAGTGTCCGTGTATGTGTCCATCCATTCGTCTATGGGCGCTCTCCTGTTTGACCTTTGACCTTAATTTTTGGCATGACGGTCGACCTTGACCTTGACTAGCCTGGAATTGTAGGTCAAGGTCGTGGGTCAAAGGTCATCAAACAGGGTGTGTTTACGCTCTCCCGTTTGAACCAGTGGTGCGGAGCAGGTCGATATTAGGACTCGGCTTGCCAAGTTCAGCCAATGATAATTGCGAATGACCATTACCAGTCCATTGGAATTGTCTGTCTGTCAGTAATCAGGGGGCGTTCAACGTGTCGCGTGTAAGCAGTCGATCAGCTTTTAATTTACATAGTCGAAATGTGCCATCTGCCACATCTCGGGAGTCGAGATAGGGCAGTGTCTCTAAAAACCGAACTCGGCCGATATTTTTGAAAGTTATTGTGTTCACAAACATACATACAAACAGAGATTCGGTCAAAATCATCTACCTCTCTTCAATATGCTACGCCGGTGGAGAAACATATTTAACAAAAACAACCGATTAAACAAAGATAACGACATCCCTGATTCCAGCTAGGTAAGGTGCATTAAAGAAACATCAGACATACCTTCAACTCATTTCCATGTTTACACAGTGAAGAAGTGTCAGCCATTTCGGTTTTCTATACCACAGTATGTTGCCCTTCTCAAACCTTAAACATCCTGTTACTATATTTCGTGACGGGAAGCAACTATCTCGGTTGTAGTAAGTTATGAGTGACAACAACTTCACAACTAGTCCGACTACTTTATACTACCTCATTTGTTAACCAGTTCACAAAAAAATCATCTGATTTATCAGTGAATGAATCTGCTACGTACTTTCTTGCAGAATTTGCACAGCTGTACCGATCAAACAGGTATTCTGAAGACAAGTTACAATAGTCTAAACCAGCTAGTTGCAAGCATTGTAGTTAGAACTACCAGACAAAAATGACATTCATTTATATAGGCAAAATGCCTACAGGGCACACACCAGTTTTAGATTACTTTGGTAAATTTTCAGGTTGTGCACTCCACAAGTAATTATAAGTAGTAGACAGTTACTTTCTAAATAGTTACAACTTGCAAGTGCCGGTAATAAATGCTGTAGTTAGAGCCCGTCAATGCAGTATTCCTCAAAGCTCATGTGCACTTAAGACGGATGTAGAAACACTAATTTTGTAAACAGTGCACAGCCAAATGTCCTTTACAGCGAGCCATGTCAACACTTACTACAACCTACTGACTTACTGGGCACTAATTTGGCACTTGTGCATGTCATATATGTATGCCATTATTTTGCACACACAAGACCAGAAATAGGGTGATCTATTTGGCCAGACAGGATGCCCACAAGTTTATCGGCCCACAGTATCATGTTTTACCAGACGCCAACAGGACTCACATGTATAAATCTGACATAATGCACATATTACTCATTAAACTCAAGTATGTTTGTTAAACCTTTTTAGTTAACTCTGTTAACTCAAAGCTGGAATGCTGCTGCATAATACTCCAGGTAAGTTACACCACAGCCATATACAATTTGGTACCAGCAACAGCCGTGAGTCAAAATAGGTGTGCCACATGTCACTGCAGCCTCCGACAATGCCTAGTTGACGAACGTTACAGCGCGGTTTTCATAGAATATGGGGAATAGGTGTGTAGGCAGATGTTTATCTCCCTTCCTTAGGCCACTTAACTTTCAGATTCACATTCACGATTTTGGTGGAATATAAATATCTATGTACGCATGATGCAAGGCCACTGCAACGCCAGACCTATGGTTACTTTTTCAGTCAGACGGCAACACTGCCCTATGATCAGTACCAAATCACTCCTTTGTGACAGAGGCACGTGTGGTGGGTTACCTGAAAGCTGAACGGCTGGGAGTCGAACCTGCAAGCTTCGAGTCACAAGCTAGATGTCCTAACCATTACGCCACCAAGCCACACTACGACTACTTGGGTTGTAAATGTTGCCACACTGCGACTGCTCGGCTTCACACAGAACACGGCCATAATGCACATCTGCGTCTGTAGTGGGACGACGGTCAATTGATACAAACTGCCAGCATTTCATTTACCCGCAGCTTGCCGATAATTACACTGTGCCGATTTCAATGTAACATGGCAGGGGTATACACTCTACTGAGTGCCCACTGTATTTCATTAAAATATTGAAAACAAAACAAAATTAGCATGAACTGCTGGAACTGCAAAAGAGTAAATTGCAAAATCAACTCCAGTTTTACGGCAGAATACAAAAGAATAATTCCTGGGAGTAAGTAAGTAAGTAAGTATGAACGATAAACATGTCCAAAATGACAGTGTCACTTCGCAGGCACGGAAACTAAATTATGAGTAACAAAGAGAAAAAAATGTGACTTTAAACGAGAACAAAAAACAGAAAGTGATGAAGCCGAGACAACATGTTGTGGTACACTTCTGTGATCACCTGTTTTGATAGTCGGTCAACAAATAATTCATCTTTTGTGGGAAATCAGACGACAAAAAGTTCACTGTTTTCTGACACTAAATCTTCAGTGCTTTGACGGCAACGGGAAGGTCATCGGCTTATAAAAAGCAAGCTGTTCAAGCCAAAAGATTTATTTTTTGATTGACCAGGCCTTTCCTGAAGTAACGTTGAAAAACTGTCAAGTAAACAAAAACTAATACAGGAGAGTAATAAACTTTCTAATAAAACAACTCGAAACATGACCGGTAATTTGATCGTGCAGATTTCAGTAATTAGTTGGAAAGTGTGTGTGCAAAAAACCAGCAAACCAAAAATTAGAGCAAAAATGTGAATGTCCATATTTCCACATTAGAACTATTTAAGTGAACGTCCACACGCATCTTTGACAGCAGAAGAGGGCAACAGCGGAAAATGTACAACAGCACAGGACTGACAATTCTAGATATAATGCGGCGTATCTTGCCCAGTAAGAAGACGAAACACCGACGTCTGCATTGTTTTCATGTGAATCTGCAACGACAGAATTCCACCAAATTCTTTAAAAACACAGTTCGGTGTTAACGTCAATGTTAATGTTCGGTGTTAAAATTATATATCGGTAATGGCTAAAGTCGCTTATTGGCACAGCCAAAAACTGCAGCCATCAGCATGCAGTGGCACAAAGTGAGACAATGTGGTAGCAATATGGCCCGTAATTAAAAGAGCTGCTACTGATATGGGATAACAGCTGGCGATGGGAAAGTATAACTGATCAACTGTAATGCAAATGGTTTTTACAGCAATATTAAAATTCCTAAAAACTTGTCAACAAACAAGTTTTCGCTAGGAAGAACTATCAATATAGGCATAGTTAACACACTGTTACACACTGCCTCACATAATCATGTTACTCCAAGTTAGGGGTCAAATTCCCCCCTCCCCACCAAAAAACTTAAAAGAAGATAGTGATTGACATTTTCTAGCAAAATTGGTGAAAAGGTGAAATCGACACATCAAAAATCGAGCAAATCCCACTGGAGCTTATAAAAGATATTAATGATACATGCTTAACTCTGTTGTCTCGGTGACAGAAAGGTCATCAGGCCCGAAGAAGCCTGAGTGAGATATCTCCAGTGGTTCTATTTCAGAACAGACTAAAACAGACGAGAAGTAATAGACGCGGGGTTCCACCTCTCCGACAGCCGTTGCCAACATGCTGACGATCTTCTCGTGCGGTACAGCAACGACACTCTGTCCGTTGATGTCGATGATGCGGTGGCCGACTCTCACGCCGCCACGCTCCGCTATGCCTCCCCGCAGCAGGCTGCAGATCTGCACACACACAACCTCGCATCTCTGTTTCACTACATACACCACGTTAGGGCCGTTTTTCATGGCCTACCAGAACCTACCTGGTAGGTGTTTGGTAAACATGGTAGTCATGTGACTAATATACCGACAGCTGACTGGTCTAGCATGAAAAATAAACAACAGCCACGCCCTGTTAGGTTCTGGTAGGCCACGAAAAACGGGCCTATTATTTTCAACCGATGTAGCATAGCGGTGCAAGATGGATGTTTTCGACAAAATCTCTATCTGAGTGTTTGTCTGTCAACACGATAACTTGTGAACTATTAAATATAGGAAGATGAAATTTGGTGGGTAGGTGCATTGTACAAACATCTCGACTGAGTTCAAATTTCAGGGTCATAGGCCCCATTTTCAGCAGTCCCCACCTCCAAAATGTGGCAAATCGATTGTTTCACAAACTGTAAACTAGGGGGCATGGCACGGACCGTAAATAAGTAAGTAAACAGTTGTGTCGGTGGAATATAAGTGCATGCTTGCTAGTTAATACAGTCATTATCTTGCAGGGCAGATGTATCTCTAAGCTGCAGGACTACTGCAGTGCTCTGAGGCAGTCCTGTGGTTTTCAGACTGGCCGCGCAAAGTGGGGTTCAGAGAACAGTTTTAAACAATAAACTCAAGGTATCAGAGAGGGGCAGACGATGTGCAATTTGATTTTAAATCCTGTCTTACTGCTCAACTGTATGAAAAATACCATTTGAAAAGTGCACACAAGTTTCTATTAGCTTTCCATAGCAACTACAATATGTTCCTATGTTGGACCTTTTCTAGTATAGCGAGATACCGACTTAAAAGTGCCGGGTTAACCTACCCCACCTGCATTTTGTGCTCCCAGTGGCTGTGACCCCACTTGAATTCTCCAAGCTCTTTAACACCAGGAAATTTGTTTTGTGTGGCACTTTTGTGTAATCGTACGTTCAGCCATATTGATGGAACATTGACTTGTAACAGACAAACAGACGGACAGACAGAGCCACAGCATACAGTACTGTGCTAACACAGCTCACTCAGGGTTGAAGTCTGACATCTATGAATGCATTGCCAGCAAAAGCCATTTTCTAAAATTGCAAATTCCACCCTGAGGACTTTTTCCACACTTTCAAGGACTGTATCTGTTTTCAAGTTAATTCAAAGGCCTAGTAACATCAGCAAAGTAGGCTGCTGGACACAAAAGCCATCAATCTGTCAAATTTCAACAATGAAAAGACAGCATAAAAACAGACGGCCACGGAGATACTCACAACGCCATTCTGAACGCTGAATCCGAGTTGGTACTTGATGTCCGGCCGTTTAACGAGCACTTCTACGACCGGAGTACACGAGACAACCAGCAGACGAACAAGAATCTCCGAACGAACGGCCTGCATACAGCCAAACACTCGTCAAACCTAAGCTTCTTGACTGACTGAGTTAAGGCTTTATGTCCAACTCGGCACGAGAATAAGTCCTTTCAGAAATGTTCTCCCCAGCCAATCACTTAGCATGGTACTGAAGATATTAAACCTAATACACTATAATACAAAACAGACTTCAAAACCCTGCATAATGTCTTGCCCAGGTCTGTCCTTACAGCCCAAAGGCCTGTGCTAGTACAAGAATAAATCTAACGTATTCTAGACATAACAATGATGCTAGTCGCGAGATCCACAGCTCTTCTGACCCCGACTTACAGTCTACCTTAACAGCAATCTGTTCCAAAGATGACAACGTAAATAAATTAATCAGAGACATGAAGTAAGCTACAAGCATGGTGGTGCAATTTAAGTCGGGCACCTTGACGTAGTTCTGGCAGGTCGACAACGGCAGTCCGACAAGGCTCACACCGTTGACCGACATAATCTGATCGCCGACGTTCAGCTGGCTGCATCGAGCCGCGGCACCGCCGGGCGCCATGCTCGCGAGTACTATTGTGGGAACCATGCTTCCCCAGCCCGACTCCACAATCACCACGCCGAGCGGCTCATTCTTCAGCTTCGGAATTATTATCTGCAGCATTGGCAGCACGTAACATACAAGTACTCTGCTCCGATGCATCCAACATTACATTCATCATTCCATGCATATTTAGCAGCTTCCGACTGATAATATGAATGTGTGAACAGTTTGCCACCAACTTTGCAACAAAAATTAGCGATAAACACTTTATTGTCTGCTGGAATAGTTCTATGGCATAAGGTAATTGTCAAAACTATCTTTCTTGCTAACGAACTACAAACTAATCTAAATGTTTGTAATTCTGGCGTTTTCATGACATAACTCCATTATTTCTATACTTTCAGCAACAGATCTATTATGTGAAATATTTGTCATGGCTCTTTAATTACAGCCAAAATTAAAAAGGGTTTATTTTTCATCACCCATTAGTTAATAATAAAAAATTATCTAAGGACAACCAGCCAACCTTCCTGTCACCTACCCCAAAATTTTTATATCACTGAAGGTATACACACATACATATACATACATACAAATATATACAATGCCCAAATCATGAAAACAAATGTTAGGCATATCACGTACGACTCTTAAAAAGAACTAATTTCATAATTTTAAAAAAGAACGAAAATACCAATAATCACGAACTGCAATTTTATGATATGACAAATATATTCATTAACTTCACACTGCAAACAAGAAACAAATAATTAAACCTAGAGTTAGAAGAAACTGAAAGAACGAAAAGTTTTCGGTTACAAACAAAAGTTAAGATCTACCTCCTTCTGCATGTCCTTATTGGAAAAGAGAAAAAGCTCTTCTCCAAAGATTGCCTGTTGACTCAGCACGTCCTGATAGTCCATCTCCTTCATCAGGTTCGGATCGTTGATTCCATTTGCCTTCAGGAACTCCATGTATGCCACCTGGAATGCCTGGCTTATTGACTGTGCAATCAGCTGTGCCTGAACAAACGTAACTTAGCAACATGAAATGCCGTTAGAACAATATGGAGTATGTCATGAAAATGCATTAGTGGAATTACTAGCTGGAACTCTGTACTGGCATAATCACAGAGCCAGCACAAATAGAGTAACGTCCCTTCCATCAGGATACTGGATAAAAATGTGATCCCTTCAGTGCTTTGAAACTGTTACACAGAGAACATCCAGCCCATGAATAAACGTACGCAACTTATCTACAATGTTTCAGCTGAAACGAACAAAGGAAGAAAAATGAGTGAGAGGAACCAGCAGGACATGGTTCATCGAAAAAATCACGATTAAAATAATGATAGGGAAATACACAAGCAGAAATACCATTAATTACCAAAATACATCAAATTATAATTAAGAAACAAATATATCAAAATTTCTTTAATAACTGACTAACTTTCCAATCGATGACTAAAATCACCGAACAATTTCATGTTATGTTACACAGACACAGCAATGCACAGAAATTGTCGCAAAAAAGGGTGATTTGTCAGCAGAGATTATAAGTATAAACAGCTAGGCAAGGAAAACCTGCATGAGAGTGAAATGCGAAAATTAGCAGCCGACCTCGTCGGACTCAAAGACATGACAGCAGATCTTAGTTTGACTGATGGCCGCTGACGCAGTCGAAGCCGCGCTGCCGGGACTGGCAGCTACCGGACCACGTCGTGCCATCACGACCAACAGGTCTCCAATGTCGGCAATGTATGAGATTGTACGAAGCGCATGATCCATCATTATTTCCTATCAGCATCAGCAGCAACAGCACTCACATCAGTATCCTGGCGCAGCATCGTGAACAGAATATACTGCAGCACACAAAGACGTGTGCAAGCCTCTCTAATGTCAAGTCACAATCAAGTTTCATGTCTTTCGAGGCATCGTGAGTCAAGTCCAACGTCATTACTGGCAAATCTCAAGCCTAGTCTTAAGTCTTTAACTCTTTCGCTGCCGGATTTCTGGCTGCCAGTGCCGCGAGAAACTAAGTCCTGCCCACATATATTGTGTAAATACGGCGCCTGCCAACGGCAGCCAGGGAATGTGGGCGACTATAGTTGCCTCCGGCACTGTACCATGCAAACCTATAGTTGCCTTCGGCAGCGAAAGAGTTAAAATCAAAAGTTGTGAGACTCGAGTCTAATCATACAACTCGAGTTCCCATCTCCAGTAAAATGCACTGTGTTTCATCAACAACAAAGAATCTCCATAACACAACACTGTTCACTTCCAAGATATCATCGTATGATATCAAACGGCAGTCAACCAATAAAAAACCTGTATCAATTATATCCACCAAAGATTCTCTTAAGGAATTAGTTGAAAAAGATAATGAATTCAAGGGAGCAACCAGCTAAGCTGGTGAACCCCAAAAACCCACTGATCTTATGCATCATTTATCCCTGGCTAAAGCAACGACAGCGGCACTCTATATACTGGCATTGAAGACTTTGGGGTTAAAATTAACCAAAATGGCTATACCTTTCAAAAAAACTTATGGAATGGAATTCAGTTAGAACACTGAATTAAGACGCCAAATTGCTGAAATAAGGAGTGGACTGCTTGAGCATTCGTTAAAGTTTTATGCCTAGGTCTAACACGAAGAAAACACACTGGTAGCATTGTTCATATGAATGCGTGATGACCAGCACAGGTCAAAGACGATTATGAACAGTAATACAATTAGTTTAAATAAAAACGTTAGCACTACTGGTAGATCTAACTAACAGACATTTTGTTCATAATGATAATCGGTGCATCGATCATTACTATGATGCCTCAGATTCATTTCAGGATTATGGATTATAGCTAGAGTTAGAACCGATTCAAATCCTGGATCTGATCGGCGTCGATCGGTGAATAAAAATAAACAAAACAAACTTCGTAAAAGTGTTCAGTTTATTGAAATAAAACAAAAGAAAAGAAACAAATGCAAGTAACATTACATACCATTGTGCAATATGCTAAGTAACTAATTTGCAGCATACATTTAGCAAAAATTCGCAAACTAAATGGCATTTGCAAGTGATTGTGCATGAGTGCCCTGGTAAATCTAATAGTCCACCCTATATCCAAGGCCAATTCTTCGTACCAAAAGATACTGCTCCACAATCAACTATGCTCTTTTAAATTTCCAATAGTCTTGTGTGAGTTGTGTTTTGTTTTACATTTTCATAGTTTTATTGTTCTATTGGCAGTGCTGTTTGTTGATCTTGTACATTCTATTTTGTTGTTTGCATTGCGATTGTCTAGGCCTAGCTGCAATCAAGTGGTTTCTGACTGCTTTTGAAACATTAAACTTA
>Ga0209782_1000228_pt1 | contig 22330 bp, 14 predicted proteins | sample WorMetmaBAHAMAS1_FD_187390 | JGI IMG/M metagenome (GOLD analysis project Ga0209782, IMG submission 187390) | Marine gutless worms symbiont microbial communities from Max Planck institute for Marine Microbiology, Germany - Inanidrilus... | ecosystem: Host-associated > Annelida > Digestive system...
AATTAAATAATGAATTTAATACATTAATTTAAATAAATAAAAAATAAAATAATTAAATTTTAAAAAACCTAAAAAACCTAAATTGTCTTTTTTAGGTTTTTTTAAAAAAACCTTTAAAAACCTAGGTTTTTTAAAACCCAATTCAACAGCCCTGGCATAGTCACTCACTGTCGTTTGGTGACATTTTTTTGGCTCAACGCTATGCTAGCGCGATGATGTTGTGTGTATGTGTGTGTCCGTCACACGCCTGTATTTGAGTCATGCAATTTATTCTAATTTATAACGCGCCAGACTTATAACCCTTATTTCGTCGAAAGTGGCAAATTTTCACCCACCCCACCTGCATTTGTCGCCCCCGTAAGGGGTGATGCCGTTCAAATTTCGCCGTGAGCTTTGGTGTCAGAAAACTAGAGTCAAGGGGCTATCGTATGTCATTATTTGTGGGATCCTACGTTTAGCCGTTTTGCTATACCGGAGTGTGACAGACACACACGCACACACACACAGGACGGACGGACGTACACGACGATGGCATATACCTCGCTTAGCATAGCTTCGCACTGTAAAAACTGACTAATTTTGACAGGTGACTCGCTTTTAATCACAAAGGTGCAAGATAAATGCATATTTTCTATTAAAGTCGGCTAGGAACTCATATGCACTCTATCAAATGGTTGTTGCCAATTAACTCGGGTTACCCCTAACTCTACACATACAGGCTGATTATAGTCCCAGGCCTATGGATGACAAACTGCCCTTGAAAAGCGGATGGTTTCATCAGGTGACCCATATGAAATTCATGTCTCAGAAATTAGTCAAATTTTGTATGCAGGAATATTATATCAAGTCTTGCCAAAGGGATTACAAACCACCCCCAAATAGGGGCATGGGTGTCCCATTTTGCATGCATAACAGTGGACGTAAAAAAATTGTGCCATGGCATGCCGTTAATTGAGTTCAACAATGCCATCAACGATGGCACGTGGCTGCTCGGACATTTGGTTTAAGATGCCAATGATAACACTAAGGCTCAAGCTCGATTGGTTTGACTTGTTAAGTTATTACTGTATTTGCTGCAAAGGTGCTTGTATAATACATTCACAACAAACTGATCAAATGGACTTTGAGCCTCACCGTGTACGTAAGTGCTAATAACCAACAGATGTCGCTCAATGCAGCAATGTGCTATAAATATTGCTCGCAACGATTCTTGCTTAGTGATTAGACTTGGCATGCGCGATCAGGGGCGTAGCCAGGAATTTCATTTGGGAGTATAAATTGTGGTGTGTAAGTAAGTAAAAGAAACACAAGCTAAGGTGCACACTGGCACGATATCGAATTTGTCCTGGGTCAAAGAGAAAAAAACAACCAGTAACCACTACAAATTTGTAAGGTAGACTGATTTTTTTTTTTTGGGGGGGGGGTACCAATATACCCCCCGTCACTATGCCCCTGTGCGAGATATGGTCGATTTTTCGAGAAGACCAATGCCAGCGTCATAAGGCCAAACAACTGTGGATGAGAACTTAAATCAGAAACAATGAAACTTTAATGCAAACATTCAATCACCTTAAAAGTAACAAAAAACCTAAAATAATTCACAAAAGAAAAATGAATTTTATCCATCGCAACTGTCTGTAAACAGATACATCAATGGATTTATGTTGCCAATTGTGGCACGTGCACATCTAAATACTGTTGCGCGAGAACTCGTAGAAATCGTGCCTTTCGGACTCGTGCTGCCTCGGAAATTATGTCTTCTCGGTTGCTGCTGTTTAGCTCCAGCTGACCCATCAGTCTCAGCTAAGCATATTACACAAAGAACAACCATTCAGTTGAAAAGTATATTGCGCATTACTGCCAAATATAGTGAGCCAGCCGGTGAACAAGATAGCCAAAAAAGGACAAAACGTTTTGTAGAAATAACAGCTTACATGTTTGGAGATATACCAGCTTGTAATTATTTAATATCTCTTTACGACTTCAAAAATGTGTCAAGTGAGATACTAAACTTACTCTGCACACAATCATACCATTTAATGATTTTTAAAACATGAATCTGGTCAGCCACTCAGCCAGTTGTCCCTTGATTTTATTCTTTTATTCTTCAACTTGTTCCAAAGAGATAATTAGCACAGGTTTATTACTCACCGAATGCTTTTCATGTCTCCCAGCCAACTTAATGAAAGCATAAAGAGAAACCTAAAAGACATCTTGTTACCAGTGACTACTCAGTAACTCATTACCAGCTGGACTCACTGGCAGATCGAGGAATTTAGAAAGGGGGAAGGGAAACGGCGAGCACGTTTTCTAATCCAACATGAAACATACAAAAATACTAAACCAAAAAACACACACAAAAAAACAAAATCTAAACCTAAACCAACATACAAATTTGAGAACTTCTTGCATGTACCATTATCATTATGCACAACTGTTGTACACAACAGAGTAAAGAACAGCTCTGATTATTTTCCCACATGACCACCATACATAATTGCTCAGATGCTGTCTATTGGAGAGGAGAGGGATTATAAAATGCCAAAAAATTAAAGTAAATGTGGTCCAAAATGAATACGCCATGCACAAAATCAATGGAATGCAGGCGGTTTGTGCAGCAATGCTAGAATTTTATAGTGTTTGGGCTATTCATGTTCTGCATCTCAACACAATACACTATCCTTCCAGCAGTGTTGAAGAACATGCTTTTAATTTTTTCCAGATTTCCAAACACATGCATTTTAAATGTTTTTTGAACAGACATGTCTAAACGTTTAAAAATTTTTTTTGAGTTGACATATGTATGCATTTTATAAAACATTGCCTTCCAGGTTACAATGATAAGAATAAGCAGCAACTATTCCTTTAGTGCACATGACTTACAACGTGCTGTCGCTTGTCAAGTTCTCCGCGTTTAGTGTGCAGATCTAGCAGAGTGTCAAAGTTGAATGTAACGTGCTATCAACACTGACAACTTTAAGTTATAGCTACAGTAAGTACATATGCAATTAAAGAAACCACAAACTGTAACAGCAACGTTTGTGTGAATTATAACAGCAAGGGAGGCAAACAAATCTTTCTAAAGAATTATGCCGCTCTCACAGAGTTTAATACTAACTACACAGATACAATCATAAATGCCATTCTCTGACAAAAGTGATAACATATTTTAAATTTTGTATTCACGACCATTAAAAGCTCACTTTATTCAACCACACTCAGAAGCTTAGCTCAGACAAATTCCACACTGGATCAGGCCATCTGCATGTATGTTTAGCCTATCGTTATGCATATAATATTTAGGATATAATAATGACGATATGACTATATGCCACAAAAAGATACTGATGAGATACTCGAGCATTGTTGTGTCCCAAATGCAATTATAATACGTGTCAGTGGCATCTTGGGTAGAACGTTCCTGGAATGCCTTGAATGCCACTGTGTAGTCGACGTCATCAAGGAACTGACATAGCACTGCAACCTACATTTTAAACATAATACAAGCACATCCTGCGACTTCGCAAATAACGCTTTCCACCGGTTCTGTTCTCAAATTCATAATTCGGAAATATTTGTGGGCCATTTCTGACCGCTATTGATAGTAACATTAAGTAACACAGACATGTGCGCCCACTGGAATTTCATCCAAATGGCTGGAATTAGAAAACGTGAGTCTATAGACTATCAAGCAGTGTTAACTGCAACTGCAAAATAACTGTAGGTCAGTCATGTTAATACAATACCAGCACATTAGGGGCATATAGGACATCAATCAGCAAACAAATAGAAATGCTGTAACTGTGTCGTGCTTTGCACTGCAGTGTAATGCTGCACCGGTACACAAACTGCCAACAGTAGTATGCACGTGACAATAACAACAGAACATTACACAAAACAGCGGTGAATCAATACAAGACAATTACCTGTGTGTGACAGCCGAGCTCAGAACAGCAGCGCATCATTCTCCGATAAACCTGCAATCATGCAACCAACAATAACAACAGATGGCCAACAGTGGCATAGCAAGAGACAAAAATTTTTATGAGCAAAGTCTCACTTTCCGTGGATACACCTGGATGATGTAATACAGCTGACCTCTGTGGTTACCAATCACAAACCAACTCAATCTGGTTAGTTTTTTTTAGCCACAATGCACTAACGACACACACAACCACAAGATAAGTCAAACCATTACTACAGTTAACTGAAAATACACACCAGTGCATTGATGTTGCTGGCCGGACCACAGAGAGGTCAGTCGTTCTGAAAAAATCAAATGTTCTCCTGCGGGGGCAAGGCCTAGGTTTAGCAAAAACTAAAAATAGTTGTAACCACAAAGCTGCTGTGCACACACCAACAATGACACATACAGCTTCTGCAAAGTTACTACAGTAAAAATACTTATGCTTTAAACAGACACAGTGTAAGTTAAAAAATCCTAAATATTTACAACACAAACATTTTTCTAACAAACAAAAGAATCATTTTACCGGGCCTTTACTCTCAGTACAGACCTGATCATTGTAGATATTCTTTGTAACTGGCTCCGTAAAGAAGTCAGTCGTTACAATGCCCAGTTCAAGGAAACATCGCAGCGACTGCCAGTGGTTGCCTTCAGCTAAGTAAGTGCACACATAGAATCAAGGTATTATCGACATTATATGAAACTGTTTCGTAAGACAATCTGTAACAGCAGCTATTAACGACATGCATCAGATAACACGGGCAATCAACTCCATTTCATCAGCCATTTTCCAGCTCAGCCCGGTTACCAAGTCCCGTTCGATTTCTTCCTGCATTTGTTCTAGAAGAGACCCTCTGGGAAGAAATGCCACAAGTTCTTTATGGGCTGGATGCCCTTTCTGCCATTGAACCAACATGGTGACCACTTTACAGATCACATGAGATTCCCCGACTTTCCAGTAGGGCAGGCAACAATTCATTGATAGACTCGTTTAAAACTATGGTCAACAGTTGTTGCTTCGCAGTAAAGTGAAAACAGGCCAGGTAGTCACTGTGCTTTCAGGATCCAACATTTAATGCAATATTTGCGGATATCTAACTGATTTAACGGATAACTGTAAGTAAGTAAGCAAGTAAGAATATTTATATGGTGCAAGAAAACAATCTGTCACAATGCGCCATGGTTAAGCAACCTAGACAAACAGGTGCGATTTCAGTTTGCGCCTAAACAGTCCGAAGCTTGTGTCCTGCCGGAATTCTTGAGGTAGAGCGTTCCACACTCTGGGTCCGGCAGCAGAAAAGCTTCTGTCGCCGAAACTGTATTTGTGTCATTGGTAGTTTAACCATACGATAAAAATGATTTCAGTTCCCCTGACTTTTTCCTTACCACTTGGGAATTCCCCAACTTTTCCAGGTTTCCCAGGTCAGTGGTCATTCTGAACCAGGAGCACTAAAGCACATAAGAAAACTCAAAATACTGACCCAAACCGGTGGCCGAGCCTCATACATTCTTCATCCACCACTGCACTCTTGACGGCCAGGGTGTGGCTTCCTTTATGCCGGCTTTCATTCAGACAGGCCACAAACAATTTTGTCCAAAAAAACCCGACAAAATACTCACCGAATTGTATGTCAGACTGTGTGCGAAGCCAAGAGGGATGTCGTGGATTCACAGACAGAACGTGATCCATTAACCAATGAACCATCTCACTCACACCAGCTGCAACCAACGGGCTGCAACACATAGAAACATGATGTAAAACATACCGAGTGGCAATTCACCAGGTTCATGCCTGCAATTGTATAAATAAGTAACTTCACCAATCAAAACTAACGGATGGAGCTGAGTTAAGAAACTTGTACTCGGCTCCAAACTCACTAGCAGTCACATGAACTGAATTATTATACAGCTCATTTAAGTAATTCAATCAAAATACTTGTTATTCACCTAATATGACAAATACAGCCACAACAGTAGGTGACACAAAACTATAAGCCCTTGCTAGAAGTCAAATAATCGTTATTTTGTAGCATAAAGAACTTGACAAACAACTAAAAATATGTTTACACCGTAACAGTCAACCATAGCCGAGCAAAGGGATATTTTTCATATGTGACCATAAACAGTAACTTCACCTTGTCCTTCAAAGTCAAAGTAAATCAACAAGCCAAATATCTACATTAAAAGTTATTTATTTCAGAAGTTACTGTCCAAGCACACACTCTCAGGAACACACACACTCACTCCAGACCGACAACCCTAGGTGTACTACTAAAGTGACTATTAAACGGTAAATCACTAACCATTTGGCTGTACTAATGCACTAATATTTTAAGTATCTTAACACCCTGCAATAACTGAAGAAAGGATTAAATAAGTGTATACATACGGAAGAAATTAATCACTGCTATTCATGTAAGATCAACTGCAAATATTAATTAAACAGACAGGCAAAATAAGTGATTATTAATGGTTTAACTAATATTGCAAAATCAAGATAAAAACTTGAACAGTATTCAAATACTGCATATAGCTTTGTGCCATTCTGGCCAATAAAAAATTACAGCAACTTTAAGTAACAAAATGACAGTATAGACAGCGACTGAGTTAAGCTTTTGTCACACTCATCAAAAAACAAGTCATTTTGGAAAAGTTCTTCCCACCCGATCTCTTAACTAGTATTGAAGAAATTAAACCCAAATGCCACAAAAGCAAGCGACATAAAATTCATTAGCTAACACAAAAACACAAAACAGTAAACCTATACAAACAAACACAAAATGAAAAACCGAACAAAAATGCTAATTTAAGAACTGCTCACAAGTGTGTGCACATCACTGTGCACAACTATCATACACAATTCAACACAGAACAGTTCAGATTATCTACCGTATCCAGACAATTATCACTACTCGTACGATGTCTGCTTGAAAGGACAAGAAAACAAAAACAATGGTAATAATATTCCTACAGACAGGATACTATATCACTGTCGTTTCATTGTTGTTATTATCATCGGGGCATCAACACAGCAAGCTTAGCAGAAGCAATGTGAGACTTACAATGGCAATGCCGACGGCCAGAGTGCGGTGTAGTCACTGAAGATCTCCTCCGTTACATCAATGCAGACCGTGTTAAACAGTTTTGTCATGCACGATACAAACAGCGACAACACGACGGCTTCCTGCAGTCATACAGTGCATTTTTCAACACCTAACAGGGCGTGACCGGTAGATGTTTGATATGTAAACTTGGCAGTCGCGTGACTGTAACTGGTATACCGAAAGCAACCGCAGTGAGACTCCAGTAGATTCTGGTAGGTGGCTGGCATACCAGGTCACATAAATTATTCCTTATAAGGAAAGTAGTTAAACAGGGCCATAGCATATACCCAGCTAGTGTAGCATCATGCAGTAATACAAACAGAAAACTGAAAACACACTAAATGTAAAAGAAAGCAACTGTGGAATCCAAAAAAGCCAATCAATTATGCATAAAAAGACACAATAAAAAATGGTCATCATAATATGCATTTAAATTTAAAAATAAATGATGATACCTTAATTTTGCCAACGAAGGCCTTGAGAGGTTCAACGGGAAGAACGGTCGACAAATTCGTTCTTGCCGGATGACTGTTGTCAGCAAACGTCAACGACACTGCACAATACGAATGTATTCAATTAGCAACAACAACTGTTTTACGTCCACTATACAGATCAACCTGAGTCAGTTGACGTGTCTGTGAAGAACCGGAGGATTATGTCAAAGTCAAGTTTTACTATCTGCATGCTCTTGCGGATATCAACTAGCACATTCGGATTGGGGAGAGATGAGATGAAGCTCTCCTCAGTGACAAGCAGCACAATATATGATACCGCCTCTGTAACTGGCAATGTAACCACTGGCATCTTGTTGCACTTGACATGAATCACAGACTTAACAGACTCAACCATCTATGAGCTAAAAAGGAGTATGACAGCCTTTGCTTTTTCAACGTAAATGGTAGGACAAATACATAAATAACAGTGAATGGCAGAATTTTTAAACACAAAGTCATAAAAAATCTGAACTTGCCCGATTCAATAAATTTATTAGCAGAGGTGCGAGCAGTCTTCAGCTGAGGAACTTCTTTACAGAGCAGAGCAATCAGCTGAGCAAACTACAGTTCAATTTACACGTCGATGGTAAATAATGTTAACATGCAATAATACAACAAAAGCACACTGATTTACAGAAAATTTTAATTATATTAAATCAGCAAGAACAGTCTGAGTGAATGAAGGTGCAATGACCCGCATGGGAGGGAGGGGCTTTAGGCCACATAACCCAGATAATTCTTTGTAATATGAAGACAGCTTACCAAAATTTTTCAACTTATCACTCTCAGAACCTGCATATTGTGGATGGCTACATCACTTGCACTGTTTCAGAGGTTGTCACTGGGATCTGTGGCAAAATGGCTACTGAAAATTGTGTGTCAAGTAAGCCATTTACAGCTATTGTGCTTATTAATGACACGATGCTTGTGGCAGTGAGCCCTTCATAAATCAGCTTGCAGAAACTGGCTACTTCTCGCGGAAACCATAACGTGCTAATGAAGAACAACTGAGTAAAGTTGTTTATCAGTATGTTTCAGAATCAAAGGTGCTTAGCCACAGCATGCTAAGGAGGTATGAAGGAAAAGAGGTCAACAAGGCTTAATTAAGATGAGCTGAAGCGAACTCAACGATGTAAAACAATATATTTGCAGTGAATGCCCGGACTATATCCAGTTCATCTCAGTTCAGAAATGTTCACAACATTCGCTGCCAACATACAGTTTCACACTCTCCAGTTCCGTTAGTGTAATGTGAATGCTCCTTTTAAATTAATGCAATACGAACAAGGCTTTAAGCGGCATTCACAACACACAAAAGCTAACTTGCACATACAAGGCATGGCGTGATTCTTGGAAGTTGGCAACAGTGGTCAACCAGTCACTTGCAACTGACGCTACAATTCGGAAACCTGGTTTTGACGTTCCATGTCGGACGTTGTTTCTGCACTGGCAAGGACCTCTGTGCTGCAAACCTACACAAGTGAGGCCAGGTGCGCTCTGTCAAGTGCAAGTGTCGGACGGTCGAGAAAATACAGCGAATGAGTGCCAACTGACTATGCTTTCTGATGGTGGCCTGCAGAGACTTCACTTTGATGATTATGACGAAATTAACTGGTTGGAATAAACAGCGACGTGAGCACTTGCAAAATAAAAAAGTGGGTCAACAACCAGAAAAACAATGACCGATAATATCAGTGATAATGTCATTGTTGCATCAACTGAAACAGTAGTTATCTGCCAATAAAAAAAAACAGTCTGACATTACATAATCAGCAATATCTCAGTGCTTCCTTGCAGAGCCAGCAAAAACGGAAAAGACTGATAGAATGACGGTGTGCATATGTGAAAATATGTGACTTACGCAGACCACACCACTGAAACTGGTGTTCTTCAGACTGCTCAGAAAATCCCAGTGTTTCATGTTAAGAAGGTGCGCCACACAGCAAGACAACAGCTCCTGACTCGGCTGTAGGTCGGCTGCACGAAACCACACGATGCCATACAATCACCAACAAACAAACAACTATATAAAAACACACAAAAATATGTTGATAGATTTTTTAACCCACTATACAGAGAGACCAGAAATAGACGCACTTGAGTCCCAAAGACACGAATGACTGCAATTTGCACATCTTCGTTCGCGTGTTTGTCACGTGCTGATACATTGATCTCCATTGCTGCACTGAGCTACATTAACAGTTTATCAGTTATCAGTAGGTTTTATGTGTTTTTAAACTACATCTTCAATGCCACAATCATTGCGAATTCAATCAAATCAGTTTAATACTGTTTGCCAAACAAAAATATGTAGTTGTTTTTTTCTGAAAGTAGTGTATATTTCACAATATTACACACAAATAGCTCACAGTTTTCTCGGTGTGCAGATACGAGGCAAGCACAACATCGATTTGACAACTCTTGACCTGCGACATCTGTACACGCAGCTTCACTGTCGATGAACTGCAGAAGGTCGACTTTCAACATTTCCCAATGTAAAATCTTTACCAACTTGTAGGAAATTTCGTGAATGCCACTTTCAGCAGCAGCGATCAACTCACGTGCTCTGTCATATTGCTGAAAACATCACCACGAACAATAAAACTGAACAATTTTTTTTAACTAAAATACAGATCAAATACCGGAGATCACAAATTCGAATATCAGTGCTCATTATCTTGTATATAACTGGAAAACAGGCACTGGAGTGCCTTAGTGAAAGTTGATTGGTTGGTTGGTTGGTTAGTTGGGGTATAATGGCACTTTCAACACAATTCAGGTATATTGCGCCTTTAAGTAAAGACTATATTGTAAATATTACAGATTTAATAGAAATTAGTTCTCAGGGTAAGGTAAGTACAGTTTGTGTGCAATGTGCATTATTAAACATATAGTAAATTACCAACACTGCCATTCATCTCACTGCATTGCCAGTCAACATCTGGCAATATATTTACAAAAATGCATGGATAACGTAACAGCAGCAGCATGGAATTTCATGCATTACCTTATATCAGCACTTGCTTATATCAACCTCCTAAAATCCAGCCGCCTTCTGAACCAAACTAGAGCTGTTTAAAATCTTTAGACAGATGTAAAAATAAACAATGGTCTAGATGGTAAACTCATCCATAGAAACAAAAATTGTTTATTAAAGAGCTGTTACAACAGTCAGACAGAAAAGGCAATGATGAAACCTTAAGCTGAATACAGTTTCTTGCTTTAGCAATAAGAACGTGAGTACACATGGCTAGCGTCGGATGCGGTATCGGCAAAGCCGCAATGCACTGTTGAAGCTCGTTTGGCAAAAACCACTGCACAGCACACATGCACGTACTTCCTTTATCACAAAATGTGTCATTTCCCTGTCACCAAGTCTGAAGATGCAACAATTTTCTACAAACACAATGAGATAGTCGGCAGTTTGGTTTAGAGATAAAAGCATGTGCACTCTAATGAAGTTATTCTGCATCAAGTCTTGTCAGTACTGAGATGGGTGACTGTTTAGTGAGTATATCGTCTTGGTATTTAGACAGTAAATCAGCCACCGAGAAAAATTTAACCTGGCCATTGTTCCGCGGGTATGTGCAATCAGTAATAGAGACCATACTGGCCAGTGCTAGAAAAGAAACAACCTAATCCCTGTAACAGTAAGCCCTGTTTCTAAACCTGCATGATGACATTGCCAGTTAAAGGCACCAGCTATTAACTGAGAAAGCCATGCAGCCTATCTAGGCCATATGCCAGCACAACTTAATTTAACATTCACTGGCTCAAAACACTACAAAGATAAGCTTAGCTTTCATGCAATGAATCTTATTATAAGATAAGATCAGAGAAGATACAGAATATTTATAGTGTGCTCAAAAGCTGACAACAGTCAGCTTAATCTACCGCACAGTACCATAACTGAAAAAATAATGACAAGAAACTCAAAAACAAAAACAAAAAACTCAGAAGTTTCGGAAGCAGACAAGAAGCCGTGGATTCAGTCCTATCCAAGTAAAACATGAAACAATGGTGTCACATATAGCAAGCACAAAATTACCGGCCATTTGCAAAAAAAAAACAAAATCTCAAATCCTATCCACTTTATAAAACATGTTCCTTATTAAAATTAAACTTTTCCAATAACAGCGAACAAGTGGTGACACAACACTAAAGGCGATAAGACTCTAACTTCATTACACAGGTTAAATTCTAGCTAAAACCCAAACTAGTCATTCGTAGTTCAAGAAAGTCATCCAGACAAAATGTAAAACTGCTTCAGTGCACAAGAAACAACTTCCATCTTCCACATATGCACACACGAGTTCTCACATGCAGCACTCAATATTATGTTCTTTTATCACAAAACAAAATCAGCCCAAACTTGTGGACAGACCTTGTCGGTGAGATATACAGCCTGATTGTTGCCGACTTTGCTTGCGACCCTCGGCACGAGGTCCCTCACTGCAGCCGCGTCGTACGTTATCAATAGCTCCCGCTCCAACTCACCAACTTTTAGACTTTCATCAGCTGCAAATTATGCACATAGGTCCCAGAGAAATGTTGCTGCTAAATTCACTTAAATACAAAAAAATTTTTTCGCTATATAATTATACACCAACTCTGAGAATGAAGACTTATGGTACGTTAGTTCTATCAGTTGTGTTATTAACTAAAACATTAATAAAATGCAGACTTACTATCTGTTTTTCTTCCATAATTGTTAGTCTTAGATGATCAAAAAAGAACAATTACTAACAAATAATTATCAATTAAGTTACCTATTTATCATAAAAAGCACAGTGATGTGTTATAACTGGTACACGGAAACAAAACCAACCAGGTGCAGGAAATGCAAATGCAGTATGTATTGGAGCTGAAGACGTCAAAGTGTCCACACAAATAGACAGTTCTTGTTGCTCAGTGTGAGAAAACAGCTTTTCAACATTCGAATAAAGTAGTTTCTCAACAAATTGAGTGTTTGGAGACAACGAATAGCATAAACTTCTACACAAGCACAGCACACACACGTTAACGATGCTGATCTTACCATTAAAATCACTATTGCTTAATTAACATTAAATTGTCAGCAATGTGAGAAATATACCACAACAACTTCATAATAAATTCCTATTAATGCGCAGATTTGTAAAGCGTGTCCTGAAGTCCTTTTGAAATTCATGCGAAATGAGCAAACAAAATAATTCAGTACCAGTAATTTCTAATTTGGGACAGGCTAACATAGACAATGCACTCTGTAAGTTGTTATTGACATTAACTTCCGTGATGCTGAATGAATTTTATTACTTTTCATCTGGTGCTGAATATATGGTGAGTTAGTTCTACTGACTGTCAACATACACAGAACACCATACACTAACCCATGTTAACGACTACAGTGAATATCAGCACCCAGCTTTTGAGGTCGACTGTTGTGGACATTAGAAAGAGTTAATACTATTGTTTTATTACCAATGGATCATTTACTGATCACAACAGCTTGTATGGAGTCACTCACAATATGGGACGACTTGAAGTTGAGCTGCAAGTTCATTATCAACATGTTACAGGAAGCAATTACCTCAAGAATACTTTCAAATTTTCCACTTGACTGAAAGGTAACAATTCATGTACATCAACACAAACCTTTAACAAAACACACATTCATCAGTTAACAAAGAGTATAATTACAATTTTTGTTATTTAAATGGATACATTAGACAAAAGTAGTTATGCCTTAGACATTTTTAGCCAGTTCAAATAGCAAAAGTGGCTCTATGAAATAAAAATACTGCACAACATTGTTCTCCTTGTTGTACGGGATTATGGTTCCGCTGACTTTAATGGCCTATAGCAGTTATGCACAATGTTACATACACATACACATACACTAGCAGTTCTTACACTTGCATCCATCGGTTCAGTTTTAGGTTTCCTTCGTGTTTGTTAGTCTAGGTCTGTTTGACATTTCTGTGTAGCCTTTTTGTGTCCACTGCTTCATTTATGTTGGATTCTGTTTCCTCATTACTAGCCAAGAAACTGGCTAAAAAAAGCATCTTCGAAATTACCGATTCTGTCAAGTGAGACATAAAACCTTAACTCAATCAACCTATGGTGACGTAAGGAGGAACACCTAACTGAAGTTGATGTAATCATGTAATTCACATATATACAGTCAAATAACAAAAGCACAAGAAAACATTTATAACACGATAAAATCCGTAAGAAAGTCGACTTAGAAAGTGCTTTTAAACAAATGTTTTCAAAGGTATGTCTGATCAGCAGACTCCACAAACAATAACGTTTCAGTTCACAAAAGAACAGGACAAGACTAACGACAGCAGTTTCCAAGGAATTGTTTTGATGGACAGTTCCAAACAGCTGCTGCAGCAACATAATAGAATATTCACGGACCACAGCATTTTCCTTCACCAAGAGACTTAATAAAGCATTCAAAGCATGTGGATATTATGAATACCTACAGACAATACGACCAAGGAATAATATCTCATAATTAGCTGAAGAGTTTTTCATTGCCATCACCAGAACCGGTGCACATAACGAACCTGAATAAAGAAATCCACAAGACCAACAGTGCGATTCAGCATCCGGACCAGCTCAACCAAAGCAACTCGGCCATCGAGAGCACGCCGCAAGGAGTTGCAGACCACGACTTCTTCATAAAGACTGTCAGTCCTTTACACATCATTCACAGCATTAACAAAATGTAACCTGATCGATCTATTGCATGACTGATTTCATCGTCATCTGGTCTAACCAGTTTATTACGTCATTTACAACAAGATCTAGTCCTTGAAGGCCACCACCAGCAAGCATAGTCAACTGGCACTCATTCACTATATGCGACATTTTATGGATCATCCCACCTTCGCACCTGTTAGAGGATGGGATGCCCCACCTGTGTGTAGATTTGCAGTACAGAGACCCTGGCCAAAACAAGATGATGATATATACGTTCCATCAGACACTCCATCATATCAGCTGCAGAACGATTATAGCAATGATCAAGAATGTTCTAAGCATAATTATGTTCATTTTACAACAGACACATCTTACCAACCATACCTCAGAAATCAGTTAGCATGATGAAGAAAAGGATAATATCCAGTGTCTAATGTTCTGGTTAGCATCGAGACGAGTATTCACCCATATAAAGTTTATTACCAGTTACCCAGCAGGATCAACAGAATCTCGTTGATTCTGACGGTCAACTGTGGCAATTTTTTTGTGTTTAAGCATACCAAACACACTGAAAAAAACAACTGCTAAATTGCTCTTTGCATCACAACCAACCCATCTACATGCAACTATATCAGATTTAGCATTCTAGTGCAAGCTGTTACAAACAGCTCGGAATGAAAGTGCACAAACAGAGCAGTAACATCTTTGCTATATTCCACTGCAGAAATTCTGACCAATTACCACTGCTACACAAAAATAAAGAAGGCACTATTTCTGCAGTACAACACAAACATGGGCTGATATCACATTATAAAATATTATACAACAAAATAAATAACCTTTTTGCCAAAAAGGTGCTTTCTTCCAGTGTGGCTCGAAATGTCCAGCTAAGTTCTTGCTTGATTAAGTCTTCAATCAAAAGAGCTGTTAAACCCTAAATAATGTAGTTTTAAAATAAGGGTTCATTTCAATAATACAACAAAGCTACAGCAGCATGTGCAAATAACTAGTTGCATTATAGCACACCAGCAATATAATAACCTTTTCATAAAAGCATTTGTACTAAAAAGAGGATAAATAAAATATCAAGTTATAGTATTTTAAAAAAACTCTACACTTTCACATTCAAAACATGTCAATAAAAAGTGGTTCTGTACAGACAGTATTTCAAATAAGAAATAGCTAGCATAATATTATGTTACAACTATTTATTTATTTTTCTGAGTGCTTTCTGATGTTGTTTGTTTTGCTACTATAAGGGTATTCAACCAGAAAACTATACTTACTCCAACTTTTCACAAAGGTTCACATCTGAGGAACAGAGAAGTAAACAAAAACAGGCAATATGTCAAAAACCAAACTTATTAGTTTTAATGACTTCTGTAATTAAACTTAATGCAACAGTCAAGAAGCCTTTCTACCAGTATGGTTACTACTCACAACATTCAGCCAAACGTAGTAAATCTATCTAAACTTTTGTTTGCACAGCAGATTCCTTCTGCATTACTTCATCACAGGAAGGAATTATAAATATTCACCTAATTAAAACATTAGAATTATGTTATCGTTTTGACAGGTTACATGTCTTACCTGCCATCCGACTAACAGTGTCACAAAACTGCGTAAGAACTGTACTGTAGTACACACTATATGGCCTTCATGACTGCAACACTTTTGGGCAAACGGCAGGAGGTAGAGCATCTAGTCTCTCAAAAATTATATTCCTATTACTTTCAGTTTTTATTTTAACAGTCTTCTCTCTGTAGAGTTACTCTGGGCTAACTAAGCCTGCCCAAAAAGAAAAACTATGGCGATAAATGGATCAAGTTTATTTTACATGCTGGATCCAACTAACAGTGTTGAAAGCAGCATATTATCATCAAAGACTCTCTTCCTCCCTCAAGACTGCCTTCATGGACTTCGAAACATACCAGATCTGCGCAAACTGGTTTTTTGTTTTAGTCCTCTATAGTTATTTTTTTTCTCTTTCTGGTTATGTGCGGTAGACTAATCTAGCATTCCATCAGCTTGGCAGTGCATCCTAAAGAATTCAACACACCGTATTGTACATGCATGTAACAAAACGTATCACGACTAATTAGACATAAAATCTGACCTGAAAGTTGTTTCGGACACTAGCAACGACCTTCTGATACAGCGTCAATGGGCATTCTACAGAGCTAGCATCCAGCCGGCCTAGCACACTGCCGCAGCCGGCAATGTATCCACTCAAACATGACTCATCCACATCCAGAAATGATGCATTCATTACCTGCAAATTAACACTGCTATCAAGAAACTGTGGAAAGCCAATACACTGTCTGACGATTGCTAATTTCGTTTACTACAGGTTAATTGTCCTGCTGGGAGAAAAAAGTTTGGTCGCAATTTTACCTGCAAATTTTCCATAGTAATGCAGCAATGCAGGTAAATCATGGCTGAAGTTTCTGTTATAGATTCACAGATGATTTTTTGGAGAATATGGCAGTGAAAGAACTTGGAAAGTAAGTCTCTATTTGCCTAAACTATATAACAAAAAAATCAAGTGTTTTGTTTTTGTCTGAGTCACTGCATGCATGCAATTATAAATTTCAAAAATAGAAAACTAAAAGATGCACCTTTGTCATAAGATTTTTGCAGGCAGCAAATGACAAATCAGCTTTTTCATAGTTCTGCTGGTAGAAATGCACTCGCCCAAGGTCATATAATATCTGAAAAACAAACGTAGAAATGTCATAAATTGCAGAAAGTTATTTTTTGGTGTGAACTGGAAAATCGAGACAAATGGTACTAGTAGTCGAAATGTGGCATCTTGCACATGCATACATTATACTCACCATCAATGATTCACCATCGTTTAACATAATTGGTGTCATCTTAATTTATTAATGGACAATTTCTTCTTCACATCTGACTTGACCCAGCCACTTCATTTACATACTGTGATAATATATTAAACAAGACAAAAATTACTGTCAGTACTTTAACAGTGCTTTAACACAGCTGGTTGGATAACAATAATGGCATCCGGCCTGTAAACAACATCTTTTTGCTCCATCATATACAGATTCTTGTTTCTTGTTGACATCATTTTCCTCTGTTTATCATATATCTAGCAAACAAAATGTTAGTAAGTAAAGATTAATTACATATACAAAAAAATTACAAATATCAGGGCGTACTCACTGGAGTTATGTAAAAATGCAGCAAATGGCTATATTTTAAACACAGTGCAGAACACTAAATACATGGAAACAAGTACCTACCTGGCATGACATTTCCGTGGCATCTATGTCAACAGCGTTCTGCCAGTTGTGACCAACACTACAATCATTATCACTAGCTGAAGCGAGGCATGACACTGCTGGCATGCGGGTTCTCTTGTCGGCTCCAGACATAAACTTCTCCAGCACGCTGATTGACATGCCAACTCCCTCAGACAACTGAATATAACATTCACAACAGCAGCATTACAACATTAACAACTGCTACCAGCTGGAATTACGGTAAACACTACAAACCTGAAGCTGCGACAGACAAATAAAATTTGATAAACATACATGTAAATGGACAACAAATATGCAACATGTAAATCGATGATCAATTCCCACTGAAAAAGACACACAAAAATTTAGCAAGATTCGACATGGAAATCAGGTGACAAAGTAACCATACTGGCATGTGCACCATGCAGAGTTTTATTATTCACAAACATATTGAAACATAAATTACTTCCTTTAAAAAACAAAAAAGCTACTGACTGATTTCAGAACTGCATCTTTCATGCTGGCAGAAGATATGCTAGGATCAAGTAACCCAGGTCTGAAAACACATAATGTTCCAAAATTACCAATATCCTTTTAAGGCCCCTTTCACATTGGAAATTAATTTCAAAATTAATTTCGAAAGAAAAATTTCAAAATTTTTCTTTCGAAAGTGAGCACTTTTCACACTGGAAATAATCTTTCGAAAGCCAACAACGACGACGCCTATGGACGACGCAGTCGATGCTTCGTTCGATGTTTGTAAACACTGGCCAAATGACCAATCAGAGCGCTCCATAAGCGAAATTTCTTCAGCGAAATTTCGCAAAATAGAACATGTTCTAAATTGCGAAATACGCTTTCGAAATTTAATTCTTTCTAAAGTTGACTGTTCACATTAGAAATTTTTCTTTTGAAAGGAACAAATTAACATAAATTTAGAAATTAATTTAGAAATTAATTTCCAATGCGAAAGAGGCCTAACAGTCCTTCCAACCTAATGCAAATTAGTTTATAATTATATCACTGGTGCTGCAGTTCATCTGTCTGTAGCAGCCACTGCTGACTACCTATTACAGCTTTTGCTAATAACCGTATGCATATGCAACAGCAGTAATTAAAAGCCAAAATAGTTAACTAAATATTATAGGAATACATTAACATTCAGCCAAAGTTCTGTGCATTTAACTAACAAGAACATGACATTCTAACTAGCCTACATAGTTCTAGTGAAAATAATTTACTGCTAAATCACTAATTATTTGAATTTATTACTATATAATAACATGTTACATGGTGATTACTGCTAATCAACTACTTGCACTGAAAACTGGACAGATAATTCCTACAATGAATAGGTAAATATTTGCATAAAATAAAGCACTTGTAAAGGTTTATTCGTAAGTGCCTCAATACACAGCTATGAAGGAAAGGGTTAATACAATCTGTTCAAGACAACAATAAAAGCAGTAAAGGCAACTAATTCAGCCAGACTACAGATCCAACATTTATTGGAACTATGACTAGCCTAGGCATGTCAGCACATAACCAGAATTGAATTTGATGTTACAGTGAACTGTGGCTGACAATTAACAAATTAAGTACTAATTTAAGGAAGTAAATTGTAATTTCTAATTGTAGTTATTATTTATTATCATCAGTGACAGCTAAAATATGCTATCATAAAAGTGGTAGTCACGTACACTTGAACATTGGCAATTTTTGAGGGTTTGACAGGAAAGCTGCTTTTGACCAATGTAACCAGTGCCCTAAAACAGTAACACCAGCAGCAATGATAATAGCAATGCTCATTTCTCGACAAACAATTGTCCAAAGAATAAAAAATAAAATAGTGAAGAAATGTAACCTATGTTAAATACATAAGCAACAGTATCATTATGGATATTCATGTATGTACAGTGTATGTTTGGTATGTATTCAATAACACCCTATCATGCACATCACAGTCTAACAGATACAATCTATCCATGCAACAAACAAATTAGTTTACCTGCAACAGAAGTGTTCCAAGTTAAGATTTCACCAGGTGGAGTAAAGACAAAAAAAGGAAAAATCAGAAAAATATGGAAAAAGGGAAGAGAAAAAAGTAAAATGCGAGGGAAATGTGGCAGGACAGATAGAGAATTATGGAGGAAGAAAGAAGAGGTTACATTTTTATATAACGAAAACTTTTTAAAAACTCCTAAAACATGGCATAACATCTCCTTCTAGGGTAAACTACTGACTACAATACACATATTACTAACAAACTCCAACGTCATCAATGACTTCACTACCCACAGCTCTTATGCAACAAAAAGTTATGCAATACGCAATTCTAAACAAGTAATTACATAACTGCAATATGCAACTGGACTTAGGTCGGGTTGCACCATCCATACTTAACTTAAGTAGTCCTTAAACCTCCAATTAACTTGGACTTAAGTGGAGATTAGTACAAAATGCGTTGCACCATCGCCACTTAACTGCTAATTGAATAGAGATATAATTGGCGATTTAATGACTACTTAAAGTTAAGTGGCCATTAGCTAAGTGACGATTTAAGTGAGGTTGGTGCAACCCGCCCTTTGTGTCATTATGGATATTCAAAAACTACAAAAATCACTAATTAAGTGCACTATGTGCATGCATCATGCAAGAACTGTACTTGCCAGCGGTGATAGAGAAGCAGTGCAAAACGTGCTTCAGGCGGCAATTCAGTGAAGTCTGGTACCACACTCATATCATCAGCAGACACCACCTTTAACAGTTCCTGAAGCAGAGTCCGTAAAATTGCCATAGGCAACCTAGACAACAAGAGGATATTTTTACCAAATATTTTTTTATCTAAATGACACAAGAGTCATGAATATTAGAAATGAAATATTAACAGTGGGCAGCAGTAGGCTGCTATTGAAAAAATACATTAAGAAAAACGCCATTAACATGGTATGCAAAGAAACAGTCACATTACTGTTTAACCATTACTGTAAGGCTCTTAGCACATAACAGCGAATTGCAGTAAATGCTAGAATGTAAGATGACTATAAAACATACCTTTTTTCTAAGTCACTTAAATTCCATTTCAGGAAACAGGCTGCTTTAATGGCCAACAATTTCAGCACTTTGATTTTCTTGTTTTCACTGTAGAACTTGTCTGCCAAGTGCATAAACATACACAATAAAAAGCTGCATTTGCGTCCCAATAAACTAATTAAACTATATTTGCATTTCACTTGTAAACCAGCAAAAAAATTGATGTTAATTAGTAATATACAACAGCCAAACAGCAAACGAGATGCTGGATTCTCTGTTTTGGTGATTTTTAGCGCAAGATGTAATATATATAATCTCGCGCTTATGCTACGATGTCAGTGTCCGTCTGTCTGTGACAGAAGTGCATTGGCGCATTATAGCTAATTTAGGTTTCAAATTCCGATCCCAACTTACCGCGCATTGCGGTCGCGGTGCATGCGGGCTATCATCGCCGGGAAGAGTGGAGAGATCATCTCGGGCTATGCTACCCACTGCTAGGCCCTCTTGTTTTAAGATGACTAAATCTAAAATATACAGAATCTTGTGCTTTTAAATGGAGTCAAAATCAATTACAAACTTCCATCACACTGTGTAGATGAGTCCGCTTGAGTTCCATTCACAGATACGTTCTCTTTGCCAACAATCTCTCGTGCAATAGAAGAAGCAACGTCAGCCTGGTACAAGAATAATGCGATCAGTTCAGCTGCCGATGGAACTAACACACAAAACATTGCTCTTTCACACGCTGTACGGTTAAGTAATATAAAAGTATGACCAAAATTTTCTTCATCAAAAATAGATATTATAAAAAGCTTTGGACAGACATTAAAAGGCATTCTAACAAAATTCTAATTCTAGCAAAGAAGTAAACAGCAGCATAACAAGCAGGAAAAAAAAATAAAAATCTATGCCAACTAATGACATAAGCTGTGACAGCTGTCACATATTTTCCAAACTATTCTTGTTAATCTTTTATACACACTGTACTTCAGGCCCCACAGTCAACAGCTGAACACAATGAATGCTAAATAAACAACAACATAGGCCAGGGTGAGGGAACATTCATACAGAATTCTTAATATAGGAATATGACAGGCCATGTCAGGTACTGCTTACGTGTTGCTCACAGCTCAACAGTGCTCAGTGGAGTCAGTGCAGCTGTGCAGTTGATCATGCTTTATTCAGCTTACTGGCTTAATCTCCACTGGTTTTATATGTTGTGAATATGTGTCCAAAAGTTGTTTACAGTAAATCCACAACAAATCTGACCAATGGCATAGAGTTTGAGCCTATCTCCCTTCAGTTTGAGGCTGTCGACCTCCATCACGCAGGCTCTCACACCTTAAGGCTTATAGATTTGGTATTCCAAGGTTCAGCATTCAAAAGTTCAGCACTGCAGATGCCCATTCATCATTTTGGCTTCTGCATTCTGGGCAGCACCAATAACATCAACACGCTACATGTACCAGTACTGTGTGCATGTGCATGGTGTATAACAGGTCCATCATACGGCGAAAACAGGCAAAAACCAGCTAAAATGGGCTAAAACCACCAACAACAATGTCCAGAGGGCCTCTGTGTACGGTGGAGATGCAGTACCAGACTCTGTACTATACCTGCATCATTTTATTCAGTGCATATTATGAGATAACCGCACCTGATATCGCCATATTTGACTTGTTGGGAGTGGAGTGCCTTATAAGACAGTCACCATGGTGTGGGGAGGGGGTGTCCCCCTCCCCTCCAGGTGTGTGGTCTGTGGAGGCGGTTATGTCC
>Ga0209782_1000229_pt1 | contig 22319 bp, 15 predicted proteins | sample WorMetmaBAHAMAS1_FD_187390 | JGI IMG/M metagenome (GOLD analysis project Ga0209782, IMG submission 187390) | Marine gutless worms symbiont microbial communities from Max Planck institute for Marine Microbiology, Germany - Inanidrilus... | ecosystem: Host-associated > Annelida > Digestive system...
CAAATATGCAGTTTTTGACATAAAACCAACATATAATCACTAAATTTTAATCCCGGGTGTCCAGTTACACTTACCAAAAATTTTATTTGGGGGCAGTGGGGAGCCAGACCTCTGACTGGCCCCCTGCTCCCCCCCCCAGAGAATGGCATTCTACCGAATGAAATCGCACACGAGCTGCTCCTCTTAAGCATCAAAACTTAACTGTGTCGTCTTGGTCCTCTTCTTCTTGACAAAGGTTGGTTGAGAGGAGGTGGAGGTCACGGATGCAGCTGCTGATGCCTCTGAAGATGCCCAAGAGGTGTTAGAACGTGCGTCATCTCCATCAAACGGTGAGCGTGAAGATGAGGGTGTGGGTGATGATGGATCCTCCTTGTATTCACGTCCACGGCCACGAGACTTCTTGCCAGTGTTCTTTGACGTTTTCTTCGGCATGACGGTGACGTTGATACTGCGATATCTAGTGCGGTTAAGCCCGCATTCCACGACATCCTCGCGAGGATCGTCGCAAGAATCTCTGCATGTCGTTCAGCTGGCCAGAGGAATAACTGTCGGACGTGTCGGCGAAGATCTTTGCGAGTATGTCGGTGTCGTGGAATGCGGGCTTTATGATTTGAATCGTCGACTATGTGTAAGTTAGATTATCGTTTTAGGTGTAAGTTGATAACACCGGCAACACGCTAAGCCGTCGTTGGTGTAAGCTATCTAGAAGTTATTGAAACGTTCTGTATATACGTTTCTAAATACGTCCCAACTCGCAATGAGTACGCTATGTATACGCCAAACATTGAAAAAATAACATGAATAGTTCAGCTTATGACAGCATTTTAGAGGAATTTTCATATACGTCGGCGTATACGCTGGCTAAATCGTTAAGGTGTGACAGCACCATAAACGGAGTATAGCTGGAATTCCATGGGACTGACACCGACACCGACTTTAGGGATGCGCCTATCGTGTAATTTTGTAAACGTGTGCATGTACAGTACACGTTTACACGTGTATACGCGCGCATCCCTAACGGACATCCTCGCGAGGAAAAGCGAGCGTGTCGGACAAGTCGTCGTGCGTGTCCGGCTCGTGGCAAGCGGACACGTCGACTTCCGCGCGAGGATGTCCGTGTCGGTGTCGGTCCCATGGAATTCCAGCTTATAGCAGTTAGCAAACATCGCGGCTGATGAAGCCCTGTGCCCCTTTACGATATGATACGATACGAATACGATAGTTCGCAAACATTCCTCGCCGCTACCGGGCGCTTCGTGCCATATGTATTCTTATTTCTTGTCGACAATTAAATTTTTGTGCACTTTACAAGTCATTCCAGATTTTGTTGTTCATAGTGGAAAGCCAGCTTATGAAAATTGCATTTATTTTTTGACAAAAAATACGAAAAAAATTTTTCAGAGAATGAGTTTGTTTTTCATAGAGCTGCCACACTTTTAGTGTGATCGAACTGTTAGAAAGTAGCCAACAGTTGAGAGTCATGGCCAAAGAATTTAGCTGTACCATACAGCTTCTAACAGCAGTAGCTGATAAGTTGTATCATTGGCCGTTGGTCTGCGTTAATGTAAGCTGTGCCACAGTGTTTATCTTGTGCATTTGTTGTGTGAAAACCCACTCGCACTGACTTTGTTACTTACTGGTTGACTGTGTTGAGTCTGGGGCACAGTATTCAGTTTTATTTTGGTCTTTTGTTTACTGTATAGTGTGCTCGATGCGATTTGTTTAGTTGCATGCTTTATCCTGTGTTTATATATACAGTTGACTCTGATGATGTCAGCATCAGTTACATTGCTTGCAGTTACTGCAGCGGCTTTAGCTGCATGATGAGTTAACTTTCTATAGTAGCTGCTCTGATAATTCATTCTAGCAGACGTCTAGCAAACTTTTTCACTAAAATCTGAAAGATTAATGTTTTACTTATGAAACCTGTACATGTACGGGTAGTTGGAATCATTGAGATATTTAGAGGAACTTCAGTGTAGGTCTTTAAGGTGCAACCCAGCTATCCCATCACTGAGTTGCAGCATCTGATATTTTCTATGCTATTTGCATAAGTTACACCCGTGAATGTTGAAATCTTTAGTATTTGTCATGATCACTCATTTGTCACAGTTACGGTTTTGTCAGAAGTGAAAAGTGTGGTGTGTATGCCAGTTTATGAAAGTGATTATTGTTGGTGTTTTAGACTGCTGCAGTTGTTGGTTTTTGGATAAAAACTCACCATATTCAACATAATGGAAGAGGAAGGTAATGCAGTAATTTTGTTTTGCTTTAAACTATGGATCAATGCAGTTATTTATGTTACTTTTCTGCATGCATGTTGATGTACTATGTAAGCCAAATGCATTATTATGCTATAATGCCATTCATATAATCAACTACCAAGACTGCTTACAAATGGACAGCTCTGATCTATTACTTAGGTTGGGTTGCACCATCCATACTTAAACTAAGTAGTTCTTAAATCTCCATTGAAATGCATGGAGATTTAAGGACTACTTAAACTAAATGTGGATGGTGCAACCCAACCTTAGCCTATCAACAGATTAGCAACAGCCATTTTTTACCTATGCCAAAATTGCACATTATTTTTACAAGCCAAATGCTGCTGCTGATGCCAGACAAACAGTGTCAAAGCACTGATAGAACAAGTTGTATCACTCCATTTAATTGTCATTGAAAGAATATGCCCATTTCCCCCACTGATTGCCATTTTGGTTCTTTCTCATGATTGGGCCGATACCAACAACCATGGTAAATTATAGGCAACCAACCTGTGACTTCCTGTTTATAATTAATGATAATCTTGACTTATCTTAGTTGGTTTTTGAGATACTGTCATTTGTAAAACTTTTTGGTCTCCAGGATACTTCAGCTACTTCTGCTGACCATTGGATTCGACTTCCAGCATGAGGTTTCCTATTAGTATTCCGTGGCTCTAAAATTCATCATTTTTTAGCTAGTGGCATGGGACAGATAGACAGATTGATGGTAGCTTCACTTGATGCCCCCCCCCCCACTTTGGTAGTGGGGTAAGGCAAAAAAAATTATCGCTGGAATATGACTGCTGCCACCATCAGAACATTTGGTGAAAGCATGCATGATGCGTATGGTAACAGAGGTGGTGATGACACCGAGCAAGAAGGGAAAGACGACGGTGATTCGTATTGAGAAGGTGAAAAAGTCGAACCTTGACGAGACGCAGGTGGCTCACGTCGCTGGCGGTCACCACAGCGGACTCGTTATCAACAAACAGATTGCTGGTATTTCTTGCTGGTCTCTGAACGTTGTGTTTCAGTCGTGAAATTATTTTTCAATGCCCCCTGATTTAGTCTAAACTGGCTAGTTGTTTTTCGTAAGCAGCTAGTGCTTATTGTATGGATCCACTTGCATTTTAATAGCCATTTGGTGAAAATGAGTTAACAAGTTCTTCTCGTTGTTTTTTCTCTGCTTAGAGATAATTGCCATCGAAGGACATCCGGCCTGTAAAAACATATGCCTCTGATCACTAAAGGTTCTTTTCCGGAAGAAAACGATGGGAACCAACAAATCCAGGTTCACAAGGAAACAGTTGTTAAACCAGTGATACAGGTCAGTTGTCCAGCCACGAGATTCACTCACATGCTTATTCTTCATCTGCTAACTGACTGCTTAGGAATGAAACGTTTCTTTCTTTGCATCGGTTCTCACAAGTACTGATTTCATGGAGACAGTGAATATGAGATGAGTGGTACTTGAAAGTTAAAACATGCTGCACAGTCTGTTTGCTCGTTTAATTGATGTTTGTTATTCTTGTCCAGGTACAAATGGTGACGAAAGTCCGCATTTGCAGTTGGAATTTAAGTGCTTTCTAGTCGACCAAAAAACTGGAAAACATATCCCGGTAAGTGGCAGACTTTTTGAAAACCAATCATGATAACAGTTTGGCTTATGCTATGGGTTGTGCCGGGTGAGTCTGTATTTTCTGAGGTTAGTGTAGTTGATCACCTAAACTGATAGAGTACATTTTTGATCTGTGGGTTACTGCAGAGGACAGCTACTGGTACTTTGTATTAGATGGAGGCCTTCAGGAGAATCAGATATGAGATATACTTTATTTTGTAGATAATTTACAGTTTTAAATTTAGAGTTATTGCTGATGATAGTATAGTATGGTACGTTATAGATATTTTGTGGAACGTGTATGCTAGTGGTGCATTTTCGGTGTAATATGTAGCATTACAGAAGTTGCATAATTTCTCAGGTTTATTCGATTTACATTACTGCGAGGAAGCAGATATGTTCTTAATGTAACATTATTTTAGCAGCCGTAATTTGCTGTTGTACTGGTTTTTAAACAACACTGCATAAGTGGTGCGTGGAGTAATAACTGTGATTAATTTAGTGTGTTGTCTGTATCAGGAAAGTCGCACACTGAAGTTCTGGTTTGCATACGACACAGTATACTTGGACAAAGTAACGAGTGCATATGAATTTTTCAAAGAACTTGTGCGGCCTGATCAGTTTCCACGAGGTATGAGATAATGGTGGAGCTTTAGTTATGCCATGTCACAGCACATGCTACGATGTCAGTGTCCGTCTGTCTGTCCGTCTGTCTGTGACGGAAGTGCATTGGCGCATTATAGCTAATTTAGGTTTCAAATTCCGATCCAAATTTACTGCGCGTTGTGGTCGCGGGGAGGGGTAATCTAAACAACAACATCTCGCGCTATGCTAGCCACTGCTAGGCCCTCTTGTTTTAAATATGAGAAATACAGAAATCCACTGCTGTTGTTGTGTTGTTGTGACAAGAATTTATTTTTAACCATACAGTGTTACTTGGCTGACATTTGAAAGTGACATATTTGTTGGTCAGCCAGAGCTGTAAAGGTATTCTGACTGCCTGGCTGTTGCTTCTTCAGGCCTTGACTATCGTTGCCATCGAAAGTCCTTGAAAGTCCATTTTGGTTCTGGAAATTTGTGGTGGAAAGTACTGCATTTATGAACTGCTTCATATATGACAACATTGCATTAGCACTTGGAGTGTATTGTGCAGTTATAAAGTATTTGGATGTGTTGCTTTATTAAATACAACTATACAGTAAGTAGATATATTTCTACAACATTACAAGTTTAAACACTGGCTTACGTAAAACAGCCAAAAAAGAGTTTTGGATCCTGGAAGAGACTTAGGTCCGGTTTGTACACAGCAAATTAATCTCCCATTAATTTAATCCGGCATTAAATCCAGCAGATAATGGTCAATTTACTCAGATGTCGTTTTTCCACCGGCAGTTCGTCAATTAAATCGTCCAATGGGAGATTAATTTGCTGTGTACAAACCGGACCTTAGTGAGTAACAACATGGGAACATTTGCTGTAGTCAGGAGCTTGGATTAGTTGTCTTGTGCTGTGTGTGTTACAGACTATGTCGGTTTCATCAAGAAAGTGATGAAGCAGCTTCAGAATCCGTACTACGTGCTCATTCAGCGGACTGATGTCGACCTACGCCAGCTTGATGACTCCGAGCTGACTGCTGCACCAGGTGACCACTCATTACCTCGTCCTCTTCTGGGCCGCGGTACTGTTTCCACCTTTGTTTGTCCTTCTTGTTTGTATTTAAACACACATGGGCACACACAGATACATACCCATTTGCTTACTAGCAGCATAACTGGAAAGTTTATGGGTGGATTTTTTGTGAAACTTGGAGAAACTTGGCTGATTGTGGGCCATAGAATAATTGGGGATAGGAATTAGGGTTAGCGTTAGTGTTAACACACCTGCATCTATTTAGCATTTAAGTGTCTGTCTGTTTTTTTATTGCCTGATTAGTTTCAATTGCTTGTGACAGGCTATATCAGCTTTGATTTTTGGGAGCTCCCGTTTTTTTACCGCTGCTGTATTTTCTCTGTTTTTACTTTGCAGCTTACATCTTTGACTACAAAAGCCTGCCATTTTTGGTCTCAGACCAAACTTAGTCCAAGACCAAACTATCAAACTGCATTTAGCTAGGCAATTATTATCATTTCTTGTTCCATATACATGTTTTGTGCGCAGTTGGTTAAATAAATTGATTGTTTGATTGATTGATTGATTGATTGAAACACATAGATTTTAAAGTCCAGGACCAAAGTACTTCAGTAATGACCTCATAGCTAGCAGTATAATTAATGACCATTGTTGACCAAAAATACCGAAGATAGCATGCCAAATTGCTTAGAAATTTAAAATATATTTACATTTGTGTGTGAAATGAAATGTTTGGTCTAAAACTTTGATCTTAGCCATAGATAGAGTGACCAGTTGTTTCTGATTCAAGCTAATATGAAAAATAAATAGCAGTCCTCTAGAATTTGCCAGTTTAGGTGCAATTTTGGTTGAATTTTCGTTTTTTTTGTGTAATGTATTGATTGAAATGCATTATTGTACATTTTTAGTGTGTTTTTCAACTCGCCAATGTCATTATTATTTTCCTGCTAAAACTCACTATTAATAGTTGGCATCATACTGATTAGTGTATTTTAGGGTCCAGCCTGTGTACTGTATTCAGTAAGTTAAAAATCAAATTGTCCATTTCACCGAGTCTTGACGTGTTTACTAATGTTGCCAAGACTGCTGCAGTTCTGTGCAAGTGCAACTTTCCCTGCATGTTGTGCAAGATTCTTGCGCGTATCTGCTGCGATGGTGTGTGAACACGTGTGCACTCACTCAGCTTTGTTTGTTTATCATTCCTGTTTTCCTGAGTAACTCCAAGTCGGGTTAGTTCCCCAACAAAACCCAAATCCAGTTGGGTCACCATGCTCCCAAAGTCAGTAGGTGCCAGAGGTGATTTCAGGCACTGTTGGTCATCGGATCAGCACACTGATGGTTGCATTTGACTGGTAAGGTATGACTTCATATTAGTGTTTTATAGTGATCTCAGCTCTATATGGAACCATTTTTAAGTTACAAGCCATCAAAGTCCGCAGAACAAGAAAGAGAACTCCAAAAAGAACAACAAGAAAGAGAGTGTTCAGTGGTATTTATAGAGCCGTTTTTCTATGCGATGCAGCAAAAAAGAGAAACTTTGGTGTAAGTGATGCAGTGTCTACAGCTGGATGTGCTTCCAGCAATGTCAAATCGTGGCACTTTTCTGATGATTGTGATCTAACTGATACGAAGAAGATAATACACATAGTATTTTTTGTGTGGCGTCTTTGATTGTACTTGCTGTTGGTTATACTTATTATCGGTTATGACAAAGTGGTTATTGAGCTGATGTCTGGAATGAAGGCTATATCCTCAGCCTGTTCTATATTGTGTTACAAATAGGTTCTGATCCTTCAAAGTTATTTTTTGCTTTATGCCGCGCTGCAGGAGTTATTAGCCTAGTCATCTTGTGCAGGTTGTTAATAATACCAAATGCTTGGCTTTATTTACAGCTTACTTGACTGTCACATTTGCAGATTGGGGCAACATTTTCATAGATCATTGCTGTCGATGGTCATATGGTGTGAGAATAGACAATCAATATGGCACATCTGGTGGTATTTCGGCAACCACTGAGCTTTCTGTGGCATGATGGTGCACTAAGTGGAGCATCGGGTCAGCAATTTAGAGGTCACCATTTCTATCCGACGTCGTTCACAAGCAGTATAACTTCGTACTGGCCAAGACCGGTGACACTTGAAGCTGGGAAGATAATTGTGGGCCTAGCAGAAAGTAATGGCAGTCTTTTGCTTGGTTTATTACTGAATGTGGGCTGGTAAAACTTGAGATCGGCATCAGCTCCTACCATGTTTGAGGGACTGTTGGAGTACGTTTCTTTACCTGAGCTTTTTGTGTGTGTGTTTTTTGTTGTTTTTAATTGTGTGTTGGTTAGTATTTGAGCCGTGCCGTGATCTGTGCTGTTGAGAGTGCAGTTTTGTGTGAGTTGTTGACTAGCGTTGACCTGCCGTGCATTGTAGCTCAGGCTGTTGTCTGCATTCGTTCAGTTTTTTTCTAATTCTTGCTCACTAACTTAACTGAGCTGCTGCGTCCAAGCACTGTTGATAGTTATGGTTGTTATTTCTGATTTGAGATGCACTTGCAGTTGACTGAACTGTGTGTAATTTAGAATTCACATGGCAGTTTGCTGCTGACTGTTTTAGTGGTCCTAGTAGAGCAGTCAGTCCAGTGTGTGTGTCTGAACAATAACTTTTGAGCAAACTTACGTTTGGTCTATGTTCTTTGCATGCTGGTTCCTCTCTGAAACTCTTGGTCACATTCAAGGTCGGATCATAGGTCTACAGGTTCACCATCACAGGAGGAAAATGTTGCAACCTTGAATGAAATTTTTCTAGTTTAATTATTTTTAGTTACTGAAATGCACTGATACTGATTGTAATACAAGGCAGTTCAGTCTTTCATTTACTATATAAGCCACTATATAAATATACACTGGTTGCCAGTGTATATTTTGGTATTTATTTTTAAAATTGAGTGAAAATGTAAAACAGGAATGTTATGCATGTATACTAGTGGCTGTGACATTGAAGATTAATTGACTATGTTTGTTTGTTCTGACAGTAGAATGACTACGGTGTCGTATGTGGCAGGTTTACCGGTGGAGGACAAGAGACCGCGAGAACTTATTGTGCAGGAACAGCTGCTGCATTACCTCGAGTCAGCGTATCCAAATATCCTTCCGACAGATGAGTTAGCTGAGTACGTAACATCTTGTCGATATGTGAACATTTGGCGACTGGTGTTGTAGAGTCAACATTCGGTTAGCAGATTCCTTCCTGTCATTAGTTGGTCTATGTTCCGTGATTGATTGCCTTGGGTGATATCAGGAATGTCACAGACCAGTTACTTGTCGTGATCACAAGGCTACTGGATAATCCACGTTTACCTCGATATTGATGACTAAAGTAATATCTGTATTTTATCAGAGTATAAACCTGTTATATTTTGACTGATACATGTTTGGATTGTATAACTCAATGGAATTAGATCGTAGCTACATTTCACGTGTTTGTTTCTTGCAATTTAATTTTAGTTTTTCTTCAGATTCAAGTATTTGAATATCCTGAATGAGCCGAGTACTGAGAATATAACAAGGCGGTTCAGATATGCTGTGTCAGTTAGCATATCTGTTTACTGTTTTGTATTAATGGCACATTTCTTGCTGATACTCATCTTAACATCTTGGGAAAGTAGTGTCCGGAAACTTGCCAAAGCTTATTGGCAGCTGGCCAGACATTGCACAGCAGCACTGTGTCATTTGTGGATTTTGTGCATGTGCCACTGAGTAGCAATACCGACTGCCGAATATTAAGTAGTTTTATCGACAACAAGTCGCCACAGCACACCCTGTGTGTGTGTGTGATGCAGGGTTCTGCAGGCTGATAAAGGAATGGTCTGCGAACAGCTCAAGATTTTGATTGGCCGCAACCTCATCAAAGAAATGGAGCCGGACAAATGGGTTCGAAACGTGCTTGACAAAACGACAGGTACTGTACCACATTGGTGCTGATGATGTGTGGAATTTGTCATGCATATGCAGTGCGTGCTTGATCTTCGAAAACAGAAATACGAGTAGATGTCTGTTCATGAATGTTTGTGGTAGTAGCAGTAGTATTCAGTTTGTGCTAACAGATGTTGTGTTGATATGACAATATTGTAGAGGTGAAAATCGTGAAGCAGATGCCGGCACAGGCAGCTGGCAAGAAGCCGACCATTGCTATCATTACGTCGAGATATTACGAGAAACTTGCGGTCGATGCCATGATGGAAGATAAGACTACGTTTGTCAAGTACAAGACTGAAGGTATGAATGGCCATTCTGTGTCTGTCTGATATTTCAAAGCGAATGTAGATGACTTGTTACTGAAGAGTCTGCAGGAAGAAAGCAGTACTCATTGCCTCAGGATCCTGTGGAGGATGAACAAAGATGAAACACGGTGATTATTTGCCCTGGTTGGGATTAGTGTGTTTTTTCCCAATGTTTTAAGACGGTTGATTGTGTGAAAGCAAGGGCATTTGGCCCTCAAAAACTCTGTGCCACTCATCCCATAGTTTCTGTAACAGGTGGATAAGGAGGATGGAGGAAGAAATGGCAAACCCGTATTCTCTCGGAAAATGACCGTAGAGACTGTAGTGGTTTTGGTTCTGAATGTTGTATCTATGTATTAAACATCACGTACACAAAAATACTTCATCATCATCATCACGGAAACTTCTAAGGCGCCCCTTATGGGGGCTCAGCGGCGCCGTACAGTGCACGATTATACAAAAACTAAAAGAACATGCTAAAAACCTAATAACTTGATGTTAGTTTGAACGAATGTGTTATATGTTGTCGGTCTGTGCGTGGCTAGGTGAATCGAACGTGTACACCATCGGCTTCATTGGTCCACACAAAGTGGTGTCGACAAAATTGCCAGCTGTTGGCCGTCAAATGGCTGCCCAGATTTCTTCAGGAAATACAACCACTCGGCTTTTGGGTATTTCCAATTTTATTTTGACCTTGGTAATTTTGCTGGATATGAAAACGGTTTGTGCACGAATTGCTTAGAAGTACAGCAGTCACATACACATTTGTAAAATGCTGTCAGTTGCAATTCTGTGCAGTCGTGATGCATTTTGAAATTAAAATCAGCTAAAAACATATCAGCACGGTTTGAGAGGAGGAGAGAGGAGGTCGTGAATGACTCCGGGGTGACTCGAGTTTCTAGTATCTAAGGTGCAGTTGTCACAAGTGGGATGTCGGGAACCACTGGCTGTAGGCTGTTAAATAGCTTGTCTACATGCACGTCAGCTTATGCTGCTGTTTTGAAGATGCCATGAAGCTGGCTAGGCAGCTGTCACAGGTGAACTTCGATCCACATATCAGATACATATAAAATGGGCGGCTACTAGGTAAGTGGCTCAAAGTTTACTATGATTTGCCGCTGTGTGCCAGGCACGTTCAACGATGTGGAACACGTGCTGCTGGTCGGCGTCTGTGGCGGAGTGCCGCACTACGCCGACTTCTACACCCACACTCGACTCGGCGACGTCGTCATCTCGGCGCCGAATGGTCGCGGTCAGGTATTTGTCTACTGCGAGAAGGTGACGGAAGACGCTGCACATGGCCAGCTGCAGTACTCACTGAAGAGCTGGACTCCCGGCAGTCAGCTGCTGCTCGACGCCGCTCGAGCGCTCGTCGACCGGGCAGGTGCCGATGGCGGACAGCCGCAGTGGGAGGAGTACGCAGCTGCCGGAGCGCAGCTTCTGAGCGATCAGGAGGTGACTTTTGACCGGCCGAGCGTCGACACCGACCGACTGTTCATGAACGTCGGAGGAGACGACGTGATTGAAGTCGCTCATCCCCCGGTCCCACCAGATGCTCCGCCGCTGCGCCCCGACTGCCCCACCGTGCGATTCGGAGCACTGGCTTCCGGCAAGCCGATAGCGATGGGCGACCAGATGAGGCTGGAGTTTTCCGCACGACATCAGTGTATTGGAGTGGACACTGAATTTGACCAGGTGCTGGAATCCATCGTCGGCAATCGACAAGATAGTTTTCTGTTTGTGCGTGGTGTCGCCGACTACCTGGATGGATCGAAGAGTGGCGAGTGGCAGCCGTATGCTGCACTGCTTGCGGCTGCTTTCACAAAGGCCTTGTTGGAACAGCTGCCAGCAGCAAATTAGAAAGTTCTTTCTTGCAGCTCTGCATTACGGCGCACATTTTCCCAACACAGCTCCGCTTATTTATGCATTTTATCTTGTCCCATGTTATTGTTTTGTTTTGCGTTTTATTACAGTTACATGAGAGATAAATTATGCCAGTAACAGACATTATTTGTTGAACAAAGATGTTTATTTTATACCCGACGTGCTTAGTATTATTTTATATGTGAGTTTTCATGTAATAAGTGCATTAGGTGGATCTTGTATTGCTTTGGTATTGTGTACTCCATAATGTACCATTTGGTGCATAAATGAGAACTCCATTTACAATCTATTATACTGTGGTTAAAAAACTGGACCCATGCTGTATTTTCAAATAACTTTGACAGATATTGGTCAGTATCAATAATTTTTGGTAGACCGAATCTGCAATGAGTCTCCACTGTTCACATATCTAGCATAACTGAGAATTTTGATAAAATGGTACCGGCGTAGGTTAATTCTATCGCAGTGATTTTACATCGTATGTCAGAAAGCTGTGTGCCTCCATTACTGTAACAAGATACTACAACGTGTCACGAAGTGTTTAGCCATTCAGCTCAAAATTTTAATGGAGGACTTGTTGTATCCTTTATTACAACATGTTCAAAGTGGCGTCGCCGAGAAGCATGACTCCGTTCATCAGTGACGACATCGACAACTGTCTGCTCGAGACGAGATTGCACTCCGCTTGTTCTTTTAAGTGTTTAAAAAATCTTTAAAGTGGTGATCTTCTCTCCATTTCTTGCAAATTCTTTCACCATTGTGTTAGCTCCTCAACGTTTAAACTTATTTAGGTCATTTCCTTGATCAGCATTACATCATCTCATCTGCTGTAGATTGCTGCTGATATCCAGTTTTATCAAAACTTAGCAGTTATTTACCTCAAGACTTATTGTAGATTCGCTGTACCGAAATTGGTATTGAGTAACAATTGTTGAAAGTTACTAAAAATATATGAAAGGTCTTTTCTTTGAATCACAGTGCAGTAGCATAGCAGAAGAAAAATTGTGAAACGAATTAAAGGTAACAAAATGTTATTAGAATTGTTGCTGTTTCAGCTACACAACCTACATGTAGTTAGCTATTAATACAGTTTGTTTTGATCTCCAGCAGTCGCAAAAGTGCCAGCAGATGTGCTATACACTTCATTAGCTTTTTAGGTCAACAGAACACCAATAGGACAAATGGAAAGAAACCAACGACCTTGAGTGAGCATGAAGGTCACTTATGCTGTTTGACATATTTATAAACCTGTAACTTGGGAAATATCATGCGTTTTAACTACAATGTGTTTAAATATGAATCAGAAAGTCCCCGCACATGGTGTGTGTGTGTGTGTGTGTGTATGAAATAGTGATTTGGATGTTATTATCGAAAGGGAAGGACGTCTGAAAGTCACACGCAGTCACATACACTGCAAAAGTGGTAATGTCTGGAAACAGTGCTAGTAAGAGATGTTGTAACAACAGGCCACCAACAGTAAGTGATATATGGTCTGTCTGTTAGCTGTCATTGTGATGACCTTGAGTGTATTTGAAGGTCGTCAAGCTTTTTCAATGTACTTATGCATCAGTTGACAAGATCTTGACTGACAAAGCACGTCATGTGGTTCGTCTGCAACAGTAGAGCGTATAGTTAGTTTACAGATACTGCTTTTTGAAATTAGCTGTTTGTGTTTTATATTCTCCTAATATGAGTGGCGTCTGATGATAATACTGAATTGGATATGTCAACACAAACCCCCAAGGTGACAAGGCCTAGGGCAGAACTTTCAAGGCTAAGGCCATGACATTGAAGGCCAAGGCTAAACACCTCTGTCAGTAACTAGACATTTAACTTGATGTTAAATGGCCGACTTGTGATTAGTCTGCTCACATTGTTAGTGCATTCCGATTCGCAGTTTGAATCGATTCAGCAATTCTTTTCACATGAATCGATTCGTTTATGTAAAAGCAGACATCTGATTCCACGAGGTCATTTTCGTTTTGAGTGTGCATCCATACCACGGCTATTTAATTTTATTTATCTGTTATGCATCAGGCGCTAAAGCAGGACATAAATAATACAATATAATAGATTCAGGTCCGGTTTTTCCACAGCAAATTAATCTCCCGTTAATTTAATCCAGCATTAAATCCGGTAGGTAACGATCAATTTACTCAGATGTCGTTTTTCGACCGGCAGTTCGTCAATTAAATCGTCCATTTAGGACGATTTAATTGACGAACTGCCGGTGGAAAAACGACATCTGAGTAAATTGATGTTATCTGCCGGATTAAATTAACGGGAGATTAATTTGCTGTGGAAAAACCAGACCTCACAGTTTGCAGTGCACAGCAGTTTAATTACAGTACATTGTTTTCTTACTCAAACACATTGTACACTGTGTACTGGCAAAAGCAATTTATAATACATAATATATAACGCAACACACTGTGCAGTATAGTATATTATAATCTGCACTGAAATCATTAATGTACTTACAAATACGAATGACTGAATAGTCACTCAGTCACTCGTTATAATTTTAATCATGCCATACTATTTGAGTGTAATGTTCAAGCATTTAGTGCACCCAATACTGTTCAGTCAAATCGAAATCACTCAAGTGAAACAAATTATTATTTTCCTGAATCGGAATGCTCTACTGCCTGTGTGTCAGTAATACCAACGAGTATTTGATATATTTGATACTTCGTTTTTGACAGGATACATATAACACAAGTATTAGTATTTTAGTAGCTCATTTTATGATAACTTTAAACTTTTTATACATATTATCAGCATGAGTTATTTGTCAGATTAACTACTGTTTTATGCTGCACAAAATCATTTACTGTAATTAGTCCACCAATGCTTGCTTCCAGTCAGCTGGAATTCAGTATCAGCTATCAGTATTTATTTTGAGATTTTTTATTTATATCTTGCAATAAGTAATTTATTGAAGTGACTCTGTTGACTTTGTTGTGGTGCATTGTTAACCGACTATGCATTTAGTATGTCAATGTGTTCATCACCGCCGATGTGCTGCTTTGAATGTCAGTCATTTAATCTGTATTCTAACTAAACTGTACATATCGTAATTGTCGAGCTTAGCTGAATGGTTGGCATGTATTGTACGTTGTAGCATGAGAACATTATTGTACCAGTTAAATTTTTGATCGTGGATTTTGTTTTTGCAGTTTCCACCAGTTCGTTATACTTCTAAGGAATTTATATAACCAGCTGCATAAAGAAATTTTTGTATAGAAGTGTATGAAAAGTTTGGAATTTCAATGTTGGAAGGAAAAAGTATAAAAAAAACTGTCCATACGCTATTGTAATGTATTAATTAGCAAGTATTCTGCAGTTGCTTGTGTTGCTGGTATTCATGCGGGAATGATTTCCTGTCACGAAACAATTACAGAAGTAGATTCACGCAAGATTCAGCAAACCATTACTGGTACTGTTAGTAGTATAGTGTGGATGATGTTATCGTGGGCCTCATCTCTAGGCATGCAAGTTTTGTACAAAGAACGAACCACCTACTTTATGTGATCAGTGTTAGCATCTTGCAACATGCATGTACGTTATATGTGTGTGTCGTCAGTTTCCTTGGACTTAAAGGTGCATGCTGAATCAGAGCAGGTGTGTGTGTGCTTTGCGATGTGTTATTTTTGGTTGAAGTCATGTAATGTGTTGTACATTTTAACATGTGTTGTCTGTGTTATTCATCGGTGATGATGTAGTGCCTTGTTATGTCACTTTTTACGTGCTCATTGCTTTGACTTTGGAAGTTTCCTGAGTTTCTTGGTGATGAAGGTATACTTCAGACGTCATGCATCGATTGTGTATCAAAAGTACATTGTGATCACAGACATGAAAGTGTTCATTCTGTGCTGTTGCTGCATCAGCTCTGCTACTGTTACTATACTAATTGGCAGTAAGATAAAATTACGAAGATTACGATCATTCTCAATGCTAATACTATTCTCACACTACGATCAACGGCTTCTGTAAATACTAAACTTACAAAAAATATTATAGATTTAGAATGGGTTGCATTTTCTTGATGTACTCAGTTGCTTGATAGCCAGTCAGAAACAAATGCAGTCAATTGTTGTTTGCAGTAAAGCTCCATAACATAGGCAGAATCTGGTTGACTAACAAGACCATAGTTGAGGATGAAAAAATGGGTGTTTAAAAATGTCTACGTGTATATAATTATTTGGGATGATACCTCATGATAAGTTAGTGAATCATTAGCATTTTCCTTTAGTTCACTCTTGTAGTTTGGGTGCAGCATCTTAGTGTTGAACCTGATTTCGTAAGTTATGTACTGGTTTTGTTGACCATACTAGTCAACGTGTAAAGCATATATTTTCTGTTAGCTTTTGCTAGAATCAAAGAAATGTACATCATGTATTCGTGCACTGTTCATTATCACCATCTTCAGGTCAGATCTATTGCTACACACTGCTTAGATGTATAGTGCCAAAGGCGCCAAGTTTTGTGAGGACGAGATCAGAAAGGAGCACTGAGATGCTGAGGCTCAGGATGGGTACATGGGCCAACTAAAGGTTCTGTGGAGCTAACGATACTCCAAGTGGGGTCTCGGTGCAACCCCAAAGCAAAATTTGAGCATTTTAAACATAATTTCATGCAATATATATCTTTTAATGCACTTGGAAATATAGATGGCCAGAGTGTGAGGGCAAATATTTGATTGGAGCCAAAGGTCTCTGTGCGGGTTTTGCAATGGCCCACACTGTTGTGACTATGGGGTGATCGCCTCACAAAGTTGGTGCCGCCTATATGTTGTGCTTATGTCGTATATATTTGTCAGTCTGCAAGCTGTTTGTTAAAGTCAACATTAAGTATTCATTTTTGTGCAATTTGACAACGGTATGGTAGCTGTTACATTTATGTATGTGGTATAGGTTAGAGCAGTAGTGATGCCCCGTTTTTGTTAGGAACTTTAGGACTACACACTTCAGTTACTTTAATATTGACAGTTTTACTAGTTTTTAACATTTTCGTGCCACTGTTACTCCAAGATCGTCTTGTCAAGGTCATCTCAGTGGAAAAGTTAGAACTGCCGATTGTCATATATTTATAAATTTTAACTTCTAATGATTTAACAATCATAATGATGTTGACAACAGGGTAATATTGTTAACCAGTATTATAAACCTGTCTGGACTCGCCAAAAAAATTTCTGTTTGAACTTTCAGTCGACTGTTTGTGCGGCTTGAAGTAGTTAACGTTCCATTAACAATTTTTTTTATATATGATGCCAATAGTTTCCTGATAATCACTGATGTTATGCCAAGAAAATGTAATATAATATTTAATCAGTGTTATGAAATATTTTTATTTCATTAACTACAATGCTTGTTTCTTTTAGTATCACATAATGTGTTAGTGCAGTATCAGTGAACATGCGCTGTGTGTGGCAGTATTGTGGGACCCAACGCAAGATGTTTTGTCATTTGTCATGCACACCATTCTTTGACTGTTTCCGAGTTGGCCGTGCTATGTTTGTGAAATCCAGCTGAAAGAATAAACTTGTTTTACGCATGTAATTGTATATTAAATGACAAACCGTAAAGCTTTAATAACTTTTAAGCAAAGAATTCATTAAACTGGCTGGACACTACCGCATAACCTTAATTTTGTTGACATCAACCATCTTAAAAATTTGTTATTTATTAAGTTAACTTGTCATCACAAAGTATACAGTACTCTGAAAACCAGTTGGCAAGTCATTTATAATCTTTCTCCAGCTACCACCTCATCACAAATATATTTTTACAGGTCAGATGCTCCAGTTGATTAAAAAAGCTATCAATTACGATGACATCCGTTAGGCTAGTTGTTGATCATATTCTATGGTCGACAGATAGCCCTGTACCCACTACGTAATGTAAATCACACCTGTTTATTCCACTCTAGTTGAACATATATATACAACGGAACAATAAAACACTTTAAAAGTCGATAACAACTGTTACTTACACAAACATGTACAATTTTTGCAGCCATTCAACTGTCTGTAAATCGTCTTTCAATTACGACGTGAAGACTGCACTGCTAGCTGTATTACCGTGACATTTGTGCTCAACATTGCAAACTGCCATCCATCATTGTGTTTCACTACTTGCTAAATGGTAGTGTCCCTTCCCTTAGGAATTAGCTGATGGAACAAAAATTATGATGACGATGTGTCGATTTTCCTGTTTGGCGTCAGTTCAGTGAGTAGTCAGTTGGGCGACAGCAAGCGCTGCCGGCCCACCTGATCTTTTGGATACCTGACTCAATCTATGATAACTCCAGAAACAAAGGATGCTTTAACAAAAACCGGGTGTGTCCGTACACAAAAGTCCAATAAAACACTAAAATAGTGTCATTGTACAACTGTACATCAAACAGGGCAATCAGTTCGTCTTGTTGAACAAACTTTCAACAAAATGAATTACACAGCTGGTTACAGTCCAGTAATTATTTAGCCACGTTGCTCTGTAATGGTGTAAGTTGCCTATTCCTACTGAGGCTGAGTACTTTGTCCGTCCTGTAGGTCATTTGGTCCGTCCTTCAGTAACGAATGTCTACTGTGGAAAAACTGCTGACCCGATCACGATGCCATTGGGGTTGTGGGTTGGGTAGGTCCAAGGAGCCATGCATTAAATGTGGATCCAGATCCCCCATAAGGGACAAACTGTCGCATAAAATGGGGTGGCGAAATGTAACATATTGGGAGAATGTGGCACCGGCAGCTATGAGTGGGTCTGTCACCAGTGGTGGCGATGCAGCGTATTCCCAAATTACTTTGGGCAGTCTTGATAGAAGTTACACTAACAATCAAACAAACATCAATACAAAGCAGACGACGAAACGAAAGTCGTAAGTGCGAGTCAGCCGCCACCGTTATCCGCTGCTGCCTTTGGACGTATCATGATCTTGTTGCGACGTTGAGCCCTTACATTTGCCACATAGTTCGGCAACACGGAATCAGTAACACCAGCCTCGACCATCTGACGAATACCTTCAAGCACAGAAGAGCCCTCCAGCCACCACTGGCATCGGAATGGCTTGCCGGATTGCATGTTTGAGCCGTGAGCTTTGCCAGCGAACTTTGTTGATAACTGCACACAGAAAAACAGTCTTTTAGTTCGGGTCTTACGTCTTGCTGCATTTCGGAAAAATTCTTCCCAAGCAATCTCTTGGCTTGGTAACACAGAAACTGAGGTCCGGTTTTTTCACAGTAAATTAATCTCCCATTAATTTAATCCGGCAAAAGCAAACAACAGAAGAACAAAACTGCCGTAGTTAAAAGAGAAACATCGTATAAATTCTACACCTGAACCAACAATGATCATTGCTCAGTCAGGAGTTGTCTACTGCACAGGACGGACAGAAACACGGTCAAGTTAATGATGAATTTCCTAGGTGAAAGTACAGAAAATAAGTACATTGAAAACAAGCTATCACATGGCAAAACAATACGTTACAGACAACTATTACAGTAAGGGAATATTTATAGCTCATGCTGATCATATTCTGCAGCATGATATCAAAATCGTTCATCTGTATACAAGTGATCAAATCAAGTCCAGCCAGTCGATTATTGAAAATACGTACGACTAATTACAGTAACAAAATCAACTAACACATTACTATCATGCGAGGACTGTCAATGTTACAAACTTGGTATCTAACAGTTTCCAGAACCGGTTGTGTTCCGGCTCCAAGCTTGCTGTTAATGTAGTCGCGGCATTGCTGTTTGCTCAGTCTAGTTTCATCATGAATGCGTGCGTCGTCGTCGTCGTGCGGCTCAGACTTCTCTCCACCAACACTCCCTCGAAATTGACAATTTTCAACAGACATCACATATTCTATGGCAAACTACATAATGCCGGTAGGGATGCGCGCCAATCGTGTAATTATGTAAATTTGTGCACGTAATCCTGTAAACGTTTACTAAACATTTACACGAACAAGGCAGCATGTAACCCAATGCAAATGGTTTTCAGTTTCAAATAACAGCAGTATTGCGATTAATGGCCAGCAGCGGCATGTGACGTATTCAGCTTGGCAGCATTTAACAGAGTTCACACATTCAATTATAGGTTAAAAAAATGTCACCTTGTGCTATTGGCTGCTGTTGTCTTTTCTTCATTTTAGCACCAAATTTTGCCTTGTCACCATATTCATGTAAACTAACACGTAATTTTGTACACGTGTACATAATCTGTTATCGTGTACATACACGAGCAGTCATATCCCTAAAAGCCAGTACAAATAGTGAACAAATGGTAAAATCTTTTGACACATGCCACAACCACATAACTGTTAGCATTCATAGTGAATGTTCTGGTATTCGTTGGTCGCATAGGTTAGTACTGATTAGTAACTACCTGTATAATCCATAATTCAGTTAGATAAGCCAAACTTTTGTGGAAAAGCCTATGGCAGTGTAGTACCTGCTCACACGTGTAGATATCAGTTTTATGTTTGTGTACTAAGGTCCGGTTTTTCCACGGCAAATTAATCTCCCGTTAATTTAATCCGGCATAAAATCCGGCAGATAATGATAAATTTACTCGGATGTCGTTTTTCCACCGGCAGTTCGTCAATTAAATCGTCCGTTTTTGCCAGATTTAATGCCGGATTAAATTAACGGGAGATTAATTTGCCATGGAAAAACCGGACCTTAGTACACAAACAGCACAGAATAATTCAACTAAACGCTTACTTTTTCGTTTCTGGCCACGTCTGGACAGTCTTTCCGTCACCGATTTCGGCAGTTCCTAACACATGTACACACAGAGTTCACTGCCTGACTCTGCCAAAGTACTGCCCACTACAGCAGTAGTTAGTACACTGATGGGACGTGTTTTTAAATGTTAGCACTGAGGTCACAGAAATTGTGAATGATACCAGTTAGGTATCTTAATTTTGTTTCGCAAATACATAAGCAAATATTCTATTTTTTTAATTGACTGACTAAATTACAGTTTAACATCCCACTTGACACTAAATAGGTTATTTTGGGAATGCGCTTCTCAGCCAGTTGGTTGGTTGGTTTGAATTTAACAGCACTTTCATGCAAATATGGCAATATCACACCATATAGATCACATCTTACAATCATCAAAATATACAAAGTTTGACATAAATCAGTGATACAGTTACCATTACTTGAATATAGGGTAACAACAAATGCAAGAAATTGATACACATTGATACACAACTGATGAATCAGTACTCAAAAAACACGTATCAAACTATTACATCGCATAAGTAAGTAAGTGTTACAGAAGTGATAAGCAATTAATAGTTTGTTGATGATTAATAGTAACTGATAATAATAAAATTAGTAATAAGATTATAATTTAATACTACATTTACTTGGAAATGAGCCGGTGAGAACCACAGAGGTCCAAATGCAGCAGAATTAAACTGCAATTAGGCCACTGCAGTCCCCACCGGCACAGCTCACATACCGATATATGAGTATTATGACTAGAGTTAGGACAATAGTGTGATTATCTGACAGTCGGTACTATCGGCGCAAACAATTGGCCGATGGTAATATGACAGCGACAGCGATTGTTTGGCAGCGCCCTATAGCCTAGCCAATTATTTCCATGGCTTAGCCGTACCCCTTCCTCATACAGATGGTCACATCATCTGATGCTGGACCACAGCCATTATCATCTATCTATGATGACGCATGACGGCCATGGCTGGACTGGACTGCCTCGGGAGTCTGCATGCACCATCATGGCTGTCGCTGTCTATCAAAATGACAGCTGCTGAGTGACTGAAGACCGTGTTATCTGCTGTCACTGCAGTGGCCGCACGTCACCTTCCCTCCTCACCGCGCAGTGGTGATAACATCAAACAGCTGTTTATTGGAAACAACGTTAGAGTTGTTAAGTGACCGACATTTCATCGTCGCATTTCAATGATCGCAATTACTATGGGCAAACTATCGGTCGAATAGTCAGCGATAGCGACAGTCTCTGATAGTGCTGACTATCACCCGATACGATAGTACTGTCATCCTAACTTTAATTATAACATATTATGTAAATTAACTTTTTAAATAAATTCAATGATATTTTTGCTAGGAGAAAGATCTAAAATATATCTAAGGTTATTATAAGAGTAAAGCCATTAGCAACATTTTCCCAAGAACAGTCCATAAATGTGCACTCTTGCGGCATTTTCCCCAGAACGGAGGTAAGCCGGAATTTTTAACGACCCAGCACATCTAGCACGAGCTTCATCAACTGAGTTAAGTTTTTACGCTGCACTTGAAAGGAGTGGGTAATTTAGCACAAAAAAGCATCAAAAATTAGACAAGGGGAATATAAATGATAACTGCTAGGGAGGGAGGGGAGAGGGAAAACCAACCTGATCTGGCTGCGCTGTAACGATGTGATGCAGAGATCTAACACAGCGGCCTTCCAGTGACATCTTGCTGACATTCCGACAGTTGAACGTGCTGCCGAGGGCCTACAACATCAGCTGACTCCATGTGGTAGATACACTGTCAAAGTACTGGATATACATGTACACATGCCATATCTGAATGTAGCACAGCAGCAACATACTCTGGAATTAATATCAACTAGAATCAGCTCAAGGCTGGATTGCACAGCCAACTGCTGTGG
>Ga0209782_1000230_pt1 | contig 22291 bp, 14 predicted proteins | sample WorMetmaBAHAMAS1_FD_187390 | JGI IMG/M metagenome (GOLD analysis project Ga0209782, IMG submission 187390) | Marine gutless worms symbiont microbial communities from Max Planck institute for Marine Microbiology, Germany - Inanidrilus... | ecosystem: Host-associated > Annelida > Digestive system...
ACTCTTAGTTATCTGCGTAATTTATCGCATTTTCGGACACAAAACACGGCGCATTTGGTATGTAAACAAACATATTACGTCACACGGCAGTGGCCATAGTTCAGATAACCGTGACCCGTTGCGCAACGTTACGTCACACACGTGATGCTTCGAACGCATACATCGAACGCGGGTAAGTTACGTCAAGTCACAGACGGCGCTTGGCGCATCACGTGCCAGACGGCTAATTGACGCATCTGGCGCCAAGCATTCACGTTGTCACGTAGGCATTCGACGCCCCGTGGTATTACGTTATGTTACATTGGCCTGCTTGATATTTAGGCAGACTGCCGAAACCGGAAACGATGTCACTCGTTGAATAAACAAAACAAATAAAAATTCATAAAGCTGTTGTTTATTGAAATAAAACAAAAGAAAAGACAAATAAATGAAAGTAGCATTTACTTACCATTGTGCAATATGTTAAGTAACCAATTTGCAGCGTGTATTTAGCAAAAAATTCGTGAACTAAAGTACTAAACGACGTTTTCTGGTACCGCGTGTTTGGCCTGGTAATCTAATGAGTTCTGAATCGGGCCCTGAGTCGGCCAAAATTGTGGACGAAAACTCGGGTACTGAGTCCGATCCGTTTTTTCGTGGACCGTTCGAACTCTAATAAATTTGGTGTGGTAGGGTTGGGCATTGTATCACGTGCTGTCTGGTTTGAAAATGTTTTGCATTTACTTCTTAATAATAATAATAATAATATTAAGACTTCTAATGTGCTATGACATAGCAAAGCTATTAACGGGCATGCAAATTTCTTATGCTGTTATAAATAGGTATTGATTATGGTAGCTATGCAGGTTGTTTATAGACTCACTATGATGATGTTTTAGGGTTACGTGCCTACAACGCAGGATGTGCTTCATGCAAGGAAAGCGACGAAAGGCATATCAGAGCACGAGTTTCTAATTCATCGTGTACCTTTCTGTTTTGTTGATGTCGGAGGGCAGCGTTCGCAGCGACAGCGTTGGTATCAGTGCTTTGACAATGTTAGATCGATTCTCTTCCTCGCATCTTCTAGTGAATATGATCAGGTCCTGTTTGAAGACCGTTGCACAAATCGTCTCGTGGAGTCGTGCAACATTTTCGACACGATCGTCAACAACAAATCCTTCACGCACGTCTCCGTAATTCTCTTCCTGAACAAGACTGATTTGCTGGCCGAAAAGGTGCATGTTTCCGACATCGGCCACTACTTTCCGACATTTTCCGGTAACGCAAGACGGCTCGGCGACGTTCAGCAGTTTGAACTGCAGTTGTTCAATGAGCGCCGGCTGATACGCACTCGCCCACTGTTCCACCACTTCACCACCGCCATTGACACCGAGAACATTAAGTTTGTTTTCCAGGCAGTCCGTGATACAATATTGGGTGATAACCTCAAATCTCTCATGCTGCAGTAGAATGAGTGTCATTCAGCATTGCCACAGTTACATAATTCTGTCATGCAGTAGTAGGGATGTTAAAATTGATTATTAAATTTTGAAGAAAATCATTTTTTTAATTATTGATTTTATAATACAGTGGTTACAAACGTAGATGACTACGAACGTCATAACTTTCATGCAGTTAAACAGATGCACTATTATGTTATTATTATGCATAAAAATATATGTATATCATAAAGCAGAGGTGACAATGATATGGTGTAAACTTTTTAAATATGGTATTTAGTTACAATTCGCACATGTTAAAAATGATGTAAAATTATAAATCCACAATATATTCACAAGGTATGATTTCATCATGGTCGCCATGCGATCACATGAGCTGCCACATAGATACAAGTGAATTTATCTCAATTTGGTCATAGGTTACTAGTAACGGACGTAGTCGTTTTACATTTGACTGCGTACGTTACACGATCTCACAATGCCCATGCACTTATTCTAACCTGTAGCAAATCAAAAGTCAGTGATTGGTGCTCGCTGCTCAGAATGTTGCAATGGTGGCTGAGAACTAATGTGCTGTTGCAGTTAAGTTTCCATGTACAGTGAACCGATTGTTCATGCACACGGCGAAGTGCTTCGTGCCAGTTATATAAAATAGCATAGCAACCAAATCGTGCACAATCTGAATTTGAACAATTTCATTAATCAGTAATTTATAATTAAAAATAATAATCATTGAAAACTTTGATAGAGTTTTCGATAATCATTTAACAACCCTACACTGTAGTAGTGGATTCAGTTGCACATATGCATGTGCGAAATGGTGAAACTTGCAGTGCAGTGGTGTCTTAAACATGATCGTTGTGTTGATCTTATGTTATGTGCTTAACTGTTTAGTTGTTAAGTATATGTGTACTATTGACCAAATATAGTCCTGTTCGTGCAGCATTTCAAGCTCGGTCATTTAGGTGTTTGTACGGCATGTTTCGGATTTTATTTTGTTAACACATTTGCTGAGTTCCGGTCGTGTGTAGTGCTATACATGGCCGGTGTTAGACAATATTTATTGGACTAAAAGTTATGGATCATACTGCGGAAGCTTTAAAATAGTTAGTGGTTCTGCGTGACCAGTGAATGTGATGTGAAGTATAAGATGGTCATTTAGCCAGCTAGGTCACTCAAGCTTTTCAATTAAATCAACAGTCTTCATCTATCTGGTGGTGGTCACAAATTGTCATCCTCAGCTAAGAACCTGGGCTGCTGTTTTCAATTTCAGTATGTTTCCTTTCAGCGGGGTTTTTAATAAGTATATTATGTATATCTACGACAGCTTGTTATAATGAAAAAGCCACTTCCTCATCAAAATGACACAGAATTGGTATATGTTTGCTGTGGTGTGTTCGCTGCCTTCAGCTGTTTTGATAACTATACATTCTTGTGCACTTGAGTTTATAACACATTTTGTGTAATTTGTATATCTTAGATTTTACCAGTTTAAAATCCCTGCTTAAATAGTATTTTACTTCTGCTAGTGTGCAATATGTGACTCATTATTTTTCTAGTGACTGTGAATACGTGCTTTGTTGATATTGATAAGATATGGTCTGTCATGTATTTGTACATTTACTGCAACACCTTATTAGATTGCCTGTACGACACTGATATTGTCGCATCAGAGTACTATATTTGTATCTATATATATATATGTACATACCTTTTATTTTAGCAGCGTGATTTTATTATGCTGCTAAGTGTTTATTTGGTGCCATACTGCTGTCACATGATTACTGCTGTTGGTGACTATTGTGTGCCTGGACTACAAGTTTTAATGGTTATAAATCACTTAATTATAGAATAAATTTCTAATCGATTAATGTTGTGCCTTTTTATACTAACAGATAAGGTTACTATTCTAGGACACAGTTATTTAAGTGACCCCACTGAAATTTCTGCATGACTTGGCAGCAGATACATGACATATTTTATCTGTAATGGTTTCACTATTTTTATTGATTAATTAAAATGTTTTAGTCATAACATCTCTACTGTTCATCTGTCTGTCTGTTACATGCTCATATTTAAAAAAAATGGTGCATTTTAGTGCACGTGACGTGTCATATTGAAATTTTTGTATGACATTAATGTGAAAATAGTTTGTCTGCAGTGCATACTGATGCACAGACTTTTATCTGGTTCTGCAATTTAACTCGATTTTTTTATATGTCATTTTAACTCACTTTGTGTAGCCTCACTAGCACGACACTCCAACCAAAGAGGCCTAGGGCTTAGCGGATCAATCCGTGAAGAAGCCTATCTTTGACATTCTTAATTTTTATAAACCATTTTTGAAGACATTGAGGCAGTAGCTCCAACTATCTGCTGGTTCTGCATATTTCACCTATTTATCACACTGTTAGAAAATACTTACAACAGTCCCAGTGCACCTCATTTTAGTTAATCTTAACGAATGGATTACTGAAATAAAGTCCATGATTAATTGACTAAAACCATTTTATATGAAGTATTGCATTCAACACGTTTGTATGTCTGTCTGTGTATTTATGTCTGAATGTCTGTCTACTTGCATATCCCAAAAACCAAACTAACTAATTTTTTGTGCATGGTACTTGTGGCTTTGTCTCTGAAAACAGTCCACCCAGGGTCATAGCGGGGGACACGTCCACCATGCGCCCTTCAGTGTCCCCCGTAGTAAACTTTGTGGGTGTTTCTGTCCCCTTGAGCTTATTTTGGCGCCATCTGCCCAGTCTGCAGCAATATTCGACTGAAAAGCAGCAACAGCAGCAGCATTGCATTTACAGTGAACTATATGATAGGCCTATACTGTGAACTTCAGTACAGCATGGCACCCTTGTTTGCTGCGAGCGGCACCCCCACATCATTCTCTCCTCTCCAAAGCACAAAACATGCTGCACCCCCGAGCGCAATTGATGCATTATGTACTTCAGTTTTGAGGATGACATCATGTTGTCACATAATAAGTTAACATATATACAGTTTACTATCATTCTTCAGTTAGCAGCACCATGTTGCTACCGGGGGTGAAGTGTTCTATCCTCGATTGCCTTGTTTTACTAATTGAATTGTATATATGTGTTTTAATGGTTGTCTGTTATAGCAGTGTTCATACTACGGTCTTCAAACTGCATGTGTGAAAAAAGTCAGTGTGAAAATGCCGTGGATCTTATGCTCAGTTTAATCATATTGCTTAATGCTAACTTTTATGTTGCATTGATTTTCAGATATTATTTGATTAAATGGAACATAAGTTACATAAATTACAGCGAATTTGATATTATTCTGCTATAGCCCTTTGGATGTGTAGTTAGCGTTCACAACATTATAGTGCCATTTGTACGAAAAGTTTGCCTACTCACAGTTCGTTGTGAAGATAGTCAGCGTCATGCTTAGAAGAACACTTTGGTGTTTATAAGTACTGAAAGCTAACGATTTATGCCTTCGGTAGATTTCAGTTGATTTCAGTTAGGGTTGGGCAGATTTTGGTAGCTTTTGCTAGTGTTTAGTATTTATCAACACCTGAACACTTGTCGTGTTCTTTGATAAATGATACTTGACTTGTTGTCATTGTTGTGAGCTTTTTTAATTTTAATGTTGCAATATTTACTGCCATTCTGCATTTCTGCCGTTCACACAGGATATATGTTTAATTCACATCATTTTAAGAATAGTGCTGGGAGTTGGTACTTCGGCGGCTACCTGTTTATTACCAGGGTACCGGGTAGATGCCAGTACCTGAAATATGCTGTTGTAAATGGTAAAATGTTGCATCAATTGCTGGTGTGTTGTTGTAATTGCACTTCTTAACTAGATCTATTCCATTATGTCATATCGTTGATGTAGTCTGTGCGCTACAGCAGTCGCACCAGTTTGGCTTAATTTGGATGAACCCTGTTTAGATAAAATTTACAGAAAATTACAAAAGCAGATTCTCGCTCATATGTGTATGGTATCAGTTCTGCTACTTGATGGATGAGTACCCATGTTTGTAACTGTTGAGAAACCTACATATACTTTGAAGAACACAGCAATATAGATTTTACAGTTATGATGATGCAAACGATTACAACAATTATTATTATTATTAGGCCACGTCGTCGCTTGCTCAAGTGGCCTGTTTGAACAGGTCGTTTTCCGCACTTTTTTTCTGTGTCAGTCAGTCTGTGTGTCTGTCCAGTAAGCTGTGAAAAAATGGCTGACTGGATCCGGATGCCATTTGGGTTGGTCGGTCAGGTGGGTGAAAGGATGTGCAGTGTGGGTGTGGGTGCTGATCATATCATGATAAGGGGCAATTTTTTTGGTGGATGTAACCATCGAGAAATTTGTGGCATTACTGTGTGAAAATGTGGGAGGTAATCAAGCTGCCGTTTGGAGTAGAGCCAGGCTGAGAACATTGTGTTAGATGGGGGTCTAGATAGCTTGTGGGCAAGGGGCAGTTTTTGGTGGTTTTGAAGCCCATTCTTTACTATGGGGTTTTCCAGCATGTTTGTAGTTGAGAAACGTAGTTGATTTTTTGTGTGAGAAAAGTTGATACGATTTCTGTGCAGGTAGTATATCAAGAGATTTGTGTTTCTGGGTTTTAAAATGCAGTTAGTTACAAGATCTAATTTGGCATTTACGAGAAATTTGTTAATATAAATATACAGTGATTTGGGCATATCCACCATTAAAAAAATAACACCTGCGGTACAGCGCCACAGCAATGCCAGGTATGGTTATGCCTAATGGTGATGCACCTACCATGTAATTTTGTAAACATGTACACAATATGTTGTCATGTACACGTGTGCATTCTTCATACTTTGCCTCAGTGTTGCCTGTTCTGCGATTTTTCATTTTTGGTGGGTTTTCTTAGTTAAGGCTAGTATGTTTGAAAATTTTGCGAGCTGCGTTTTACCATGCATCAAATCCTACATCTTGTAGCATGATGGCTTTGGCAGAAACAAAACAGCATGTACCATATTTGGTAGGTAACTGCACAATACTGGCAGGAAATCATAACTCACAAGTCCACTGGTACGGTTGGCATACTGCTTCTACAAATGAAAGTGCCCAAAATCATTCAAAAGTTGCCCTAGATTCAACGCTGCAGTACCGTACTATTTTGTACTTTTCTTCCAGCACATAGGATGAAAGCTTAGTCTGGAAACCCACCATTAATATTTGACAAATAAATTCTCTCTTTCACTCCAAAAATGTACATATTCCTGTACAACATTCCGATAACGTGGCCTCTTCCCAAATTACTTTATGATTTTTTTGTTGTTATTATTGTTATTATTATTATTACAGTCGTTAAAGTTGTTGCCATTTTGCACTTATGGTGCTTCCACATCTAGTAGTAGCAGTATGAGTGAGAGTAGTGATAGTGTTAGCAGTGCTAGAAGCAGTAGTAGTAAGTAAGTAAATAAAGTAAAGTATGCATTCATGTAGCACTTTGAATTACATCTATCTCTCAGTTATGGCACATATATGAGGCTTCACACAGTTTACCTGTCACCCATATGTTTAACCACAAGTGGAATGAACCGTACCTCCCCAGCTTCAGAGCATCACCGCCCTTTGGTTGTACTCATTTCTTGTCCCACTGTTGGTAGGAGGCTGAGTTGGCCGGGGTGACTGGTAAAGATACGTAGGTGATATGCCCACCAAAGACGGTCTCTTGGGGTGGTACCATAGACCTATATTAAATATTCTCTAGACTTCTTGCGTCCAATCATAACAGCAGAAGCGTTTGAAGCCGTCGATTAGCTATCAGATCTTCCCCAACAAACATGGCTGTAAGCACGCCGGTCGAACAACATCATTTTGACGTCATTTTGTTGATGAAGTCAATCTTGGCTGCGACCATGTTTGTTGGGGATCGTACAATGGCTTCAGCTTTGCTGGCTGGCGTGGCAGCTGTAGATAGTACACTAAAACCAGACAGTTGGCCACACGTACTGAGAAATGTACCGCTGTATTCTTGCCTTTCGACTTTGCCAAATGTTCACTGGCAGCAAATTTGTAGTAAAAGTGCATTGTATATCATTAAACAAGCTGTCATACATTATCGTGTTGCTACACCACGTGGTAAAATTTGCTATTTTTTGATGCAGTATCCAACTGCCCATGTTTTGCATCAACTATTAGTGACTGAAGTTGAGTTGATAATGGATAGGAACTGTTTCCATAAATGTAAACTGCATTTGACAGTTGCATTTACTGCACAGTTTTGATGTAGGTTATTTGGACATGTAGCTGTGTTAGTTTTTGAATATTATTGCCACTGATCATGCTGAATATGTAGATTTTATGTTTGCGGCATTTTGTGTACTACTTGGCTATGGATTTTGGATGTTATGATTTACATAATAATGTATTAATATGGTAAATATAACCATGTTGGCAGAAATAAAAGATACCGTCTTTCCACTATTAATAGACGTCATTTAGAGTTGTGCAATATCATAATAATTTGCACTATCCATTGTCAAGAGTTTCAACAAATGCAAAATTCTATCATCTTGCAAAACATCCCTCCTCTCTATTTTATACAAATAATTGGAAATTCTGAAAGGTTTTGTTTATCACTATTGTTTTAAAAAAAATTGTGTCGATCCATATGTAGCTGTAGCAGTTGTGCATTGCTTTAACATATAGCAACAAGTGAAAGTTGCCTAGCTGTGTTGTCTGCATTGTGCCCATGTGAAGTTGACTTAAACAAACAGTTACGTGGATCGTGCATGTTTTTCAGAACCAGTGCTACCCTTGACTAGTCCTACATCGTGTCATAGTGGGTTCCCCGTGTAATCTTATTGAAACTTGGCTTTTGGGGGAGGATTTTTGCCACGACACAGGTGTTGACAGTAGTGCAGGTGTCATAGGTGTTGACAACACTGAGTGCCCAAGTTTGTTTACTTCACTTGACCGTCTCTACTGCAGAGCATATGTGCCCCTGTTGTGCCTGTTGTGAAGCATTTTTGACGTCTTGTTGGCAGTTTATATTTTTTTGATTCTATATGGAGAAAACCGACAGTGGCATGGTTTTCTGAACATCGTGTATTGACAGCTACTCTGCTGCTGTTATACTGTGCTTCCGCATCAGCTTTGTGCATATCTGCTGTGTATAACTACTGTTTTAAATCGCTAATGAACTTTCAGTCATCTGCATGCCTTAAATCGATGCTATTTATTATACCGATATGTGCCACAAGTGGTGAGTCTGCATGTTATACTGTCTAGTTTGTTGGCTGTCTGACATACTGAAAGCAGTAATCCCCAAGTCTGGCTCCACTGAAATAGATGTCCATTTTGGGATCATTTTGCAGTCATTCTTTTATGTAAAAAGGTCATTATTTCCAGTTTGCCATTGTTGATCTAAGCAGTTTTTGTTATCCTGCAATAATACTAATGTGAATCATTTGTAATGAAATATATGTTGACAATTTTGCCTATTTTCTAAACATTAATGAGTATAGACCACTTTTGCAGTTCATTATGTAACATTAAACAAAGCGAAACTGAAACAAGCATTAGTTCATCTGTCATTTACTGTGTCATTAACCTATCAAAACAGTCCATGCAGCGTGCACCAACTGGCAGGTTATGCCATTAATGTGCTGCATTGGGGCAAGACCGAGGTGAAATTGTCCGGAGTTGTTGAAGATACAAAGTGGTTTGAAGAATCCTGTATTGCATCTCGTTTTGCTGTACAACATGTTTTAACAGTTGTGCATTGACTTCATATCATTGTGCAACCATCATTCCCTTATGTAATAGCATAGTTTATTTTATAGTAAGTAGATTAATAGAACTTTGTAATAAAGGTTGTATAATGCCAGATATTGTATATATTGATTATGACGTTCTGTCTGGTGTCCAGGTTTTGAGAAACCTTTCCGTGAAACTTAAATTTGCAATAAATTTCCGAGTTAAAATAATTTAATTGACTTAGCATAGAGATTTATGGCAACATCTGCCAGTGCCCATGATTTCTTTTCACATGGCAAGCCTTTAAACATTTTAAAAACTAATTATTCGTTCACGAAGCATGTGGTACAGAGACAATGTATGGAGACCATGGAGAAACCGTGCATATTTCCCATGTGGGCTTTAAAATTTTATTCCAACAGAATCTTCCAATTCTGATCTCGGGATGCTGGCTAATTGGGTTGAGCTTATAGTGGCCAAGCAGTGGTTGTATGGATTCAGAAAACTAATCCCACAGCCAACAATAGGTCTGTTATCAAGCTGTTGAAGCTCTTGTTAAAAACCTGAACCAGCCAAACTTTGTGCTTGATGTTATGTCAATGATTATGAGTGCTATTGCTGTTATCATCTGCTGAGCAATTATCGTAGTCAGATTAGTGTTAGCTGCAGATGTTGCTTTCATTGTTTTGAAGCTTGTTCATAGCAGACATTGGCTAGCGATGAATTTCATATCGTTTTACAATATCATCTGTCGGTCGTCAAAATCTTGTGTGTGTCCTCATTTTCTGTTGGTGTTTTCTTTTCCGCAACCCATCATCATTCTAGTGTAAGCAGTCACACTCATTTTGTAATCAAAAATCATTATTGGTACTGTTGTAGTTTCACTGCCTTTGTTGCTTTGATACCATTGATCAGGAAGCCCTTACTGACCAGTGATGTCAACAACAAGACTGCCATTTCAGCCGTCTCTAACAGATTCCCCTGAGCAAATGAAGGAAACTGGAACATGGCCGTAAAATGCTTGTGTGTGTGAATGTGCGTATCATAGTTATTGTTAATGATGGCTTTTGTTGCACTCTGCATTAGCGTTAATTATTTAAAACTGCTTGTTCCAAGAGTGTATTTGGCAGATTGTGTGATGCCAGTGCTGACTGTTGTATTATTCAGTAACTGCCAGTTCAAATACTGAATGAGTATCTTAGAGCATGAATCCGTGATATGCTTAGATATTATCTGCTTGTACCATATTTTCATGTGTGTAGAACACATTGCTAGACTGCGATTTGTACAGTGTAATGGCCATTTCATTTTATTGTCACTGAATTATATCATTATATGCACAGTACCAGTCCAGTTGTTTTTCTGTACATTCTTTTATTGGCTGCTGATGATAAACTGCATATTCCAGTTCCAACGTCTGTGTTCTGACTTAATATTATAGCACTGCAGAAGATGTCTTATTATTATTAGGCCACGTTGTCACTTTCTATAGAGCAGAAGCAGCCTATAGTCATTGAACGTTCCCTCCAACCATCTGTTGGTCTGTCTCTCTGCCTGTCTGATCAGTGCATGGTGGCAAAATGGCTGATTGGATATGGATGCGGTTTGGAATGACAGGTCGGATGGATCCAGGGATGAAGCAGGTACATGTAGTTGAGTTTGGTGATTGGTCAACAGAACGGGGTAAGTTTGGGGGTGAATGTGGGGCACCCTATTGCAACCCGTGGAGAGTTTGTGGTGTAGCTGTGCAAAAGTGTGTGAACCATCAGAGCTGCCGTTTGGGGTGGTGCGTGGGGTCAGTCGATACATCAGTGGCGACGTGGCCTATTCCCAAATTACTTTGAGCAATCTTGTTACAAATTCATTATAAAAACAACTGGTTCAGTATCCCAGAGCATGTTTACGATTTTCATCATTTATTATTAAGTCAGTATTATGCGATAAATTGCAAAAACAAACCAATGACTACAAAAGCAGGTTAAACATGGTTGTTTATATGTATGAATACCGTAGTAAAATTTCTGATACACAACTACTTAAAATCTTTTTTAAATTAAGTTATGCTGTCACAGAATGTGCATTTGTACATTGTAAACAAAACTAAAAACCAAAAAAAATTAATGTACACTTTTGGCAATGCGGAAAATTGTCAATACACGGTCTAAAAAGCATTAATTACTGAACATCACAGAATGCCTTCATGCATAGAATATTTTAAAACATTCGGTATAACAGAACTGTTGCTCTAGCAGAAAAATTGAGATGCACTACTAAGTTTGCGTAGCTTACTACAGCACGAACAATGACACATGGAATAATGCATATCTGTGTAACTGCTGTGCATAACATATACTTGTGAAGCAAAGCTTACTTGTCAACTTGTAATGTATAAACGACATCGTTATTTCACCGTATCATCCTGTATCTTAGCAAAAATGTACAAAGCTGAGGTCCGGTTTTTCCACAGCAAATTAATCTCCCGTTAATTTAATCCGACATTAAATCCGGCAGATAACGGACGATTTAATTGACAAACTGCCGGTGGAAAAACGACGTCTGAGTAAATTGATCATTATCTGCCGGATTTACTGCCGGATTAAATTAACGGGAGATTAATTTGCTGTGGAAAAACTGGACCTGAATACCCACCCAAATCATGGGAATATATTAAATTCAAGTAACCATCAACGGAAGACTTCTGAAAAGTTAAATACCGTCAGTATACAGACAATGTTTTAACTACTGAGTGTTAAGGATACTGGCAAACAAATGAAATAAAGCAAACTTTTGATAGAGGAATAAAAATATTCCATTTTTATGTTAAAACCTCCAGTAAGCATATCCTGCTTACCGTATGTGGAAATTATTCATGATAAAGTGTAAAGTAAAGTGCTAATTTTTTTGTCTATTACTTTACTAACTACCCAGTAAACAAACAGTTACACTGTATCATAAATGTAGTCTTGGTCTCGACATCTTGGTCTGGAGATGTTCTCAAGACCTATTTTTGTAATGTATCAGCCTCGTCTCGGTCTTGAGATATTGTGGGAAAACCTTGGTTTCGGTCTAATCTTATTCTAAAAGTCAAACGTCATTCTCGGTCTCGTGCCTTAACATCTGGTTTACTATGCACTTCACTTTATTTTTCCAGGCTTTTAAACCTATTATAGCAGCTAATCATTTCGATTAAAGTCATCCAGTTTGTTCACTTCACTTTTTAACACTTTGTGCCATACAATAGTTTATCTAATTATTGAAAAGTCCTGGTATGATGTCAATGGAAGATGGTGCTCAGGCCCTGTGCAACCAGAATATCACGTTTAGGCTGTGACACTTGAGGAAGTCTGTCTGAATACTGTACTGACCACAGAAATCTTGCACTTCTTGCTTTAAAATTGTCTCAAATTGGCATTTGCATGATGCAACGTCATTGTAGAAGAAGTCTAAAATGCTTAACCTCCATGGCCACCTGTGGATTTGCACAAAACCAATAAGAAATTTTTAGGGTAACACCTCCAGAATACACTTACTCATCAGCTAGTACTCAGCTCTTGGGAGTTGTCAAAACATACAAAAAAAATATATTGATTTGAGTCATATTTAGAAAATTATCATGAGCAAAACTCCCAGACCCAATAACTGGGAGGTGCTTAGAAGCCACTCCACCCTTATAACCCTACAGTATAAACTCCTGGCCTCACTCCTGCCTCCAATAATTTTTTGCTGGGCTCGCAACATTATAGTTAGTCTCTGTGTCTAGTTTCTAAGTGGCCTGTTCTTACTGGTCGAGCTCCGCATGTTTGTCAGTCCACTGGCAGGCTAACGACTGACTTCATCGTGATGCTGTTTGGGGTGGTAGGCCGATGGGTCAGGTGGTTCCAAAGAACCTTGTATTAGACTGGGGTTCAGATCTCCCAAAGAGGCAAATTTGGGGGAAAGAGGGTCTAAGAGTATAACGTATAACAAGAATTTAACATCAGCCATGCAAAAATGGCTGAACCCGTGAACTGATTGAGCTGCCGTTGGGGATTGAGTGGGTGGGTCCAAGAGATTATTAATGAATAAGCGTGTATATTGGTACCACCTGGCACATATGGTTGAACTGCGGTTGTAAATAGGTCTGTCACCAGCGGTGGCAATGCGGCCTGTCCAGATTACTTTGGGCAATCTTGTTGCTGTTTTCACTCGGCAAGTTGTAACAGCGTTTAATTTCATGGTTTACTGAGACTGTAGCAAATTTGCCGCTTCCACTGGACGCCCAAAAATTAATAAACTTTCAGCATGGTACTTTGCTCCCCTGGCTAAGAGTTCTGCCCCTGAACCCCACTGGGGGGCTCTGCCCCAAACTCCCATTATAGGTTTGCAATAACGTGCTCGCCATCTTCGGTTTTTAGCCCCCCTCTTTGCCAGGCCCACCATTGTCAACGCCAGCACATGGAGATCTACAGAATAAGTAAGGAATATTTATATTTCAATTACAAACTTTATTTAATTCTTGTAACAATCAAACCACAAGCCGTAAGTTCTCGAAAAACGTCTTGGTCTAGCAATGTCTTGGTCTCATCTTGGACAGAAAATAAACTCGGGATTGTGCAATTGTGGGAAGTTCTTGGTCTCATCTCGGACTGAAAACCAAATGTCTCGGTTTCGTGCCCTAATGCTGCATTTACACCCATGCACTGTATAATACTATTTGACATTGTAGAAGTGATAGATGCTTCCAGGCATGACGCATCTGCACTCTATCTTACCACAAACCCTTTCAGTTACTACACACCACCGAGGAATTTTCAATAAATGCAATACATATCAAAAAATAATAAAAACAGAGCAAGCTGTAACCAAGAAAAGGCATCTGCTTACAGCAAACAAAGACAAGCAGCTGACTATAAGACAAAGTCTAAAAAACTACAGTCGGTCTTCAGCTGCACAATAATCACTAGATACAATGACGACAAAACACAGTGCACACTGTTAAGCATATTTACAGACAACGCCAAGCATCATTATGGCACAGAAATCACTACAGATGCACATTATCCAGACTCGGATCCATTCAACACTTCTGTTACATTAGATGAATGAAATCTGTGTACAGAAACAGTGATAATGCTGTTGAAATTGATCACTAACGGCAGAAATAATCGATGGTTCGTCACTGCGAGAACTGAATCTATACATTACATCATAATTATAATGCAGCATAACTGAATGATAGTGTTAACAATATGATGCCATTACAGTGTATCTTCAGAGACACTAATACTAACACTACTGTCTGTGAATATCAGGCTTACACTGAAATGCAAATTCAGAGCAAAAATATACATTAAAGCAAAGTGTAATCCGTGAAAATATGCTCTCACATGAACAGCATAGCATTAGCGATTAAATCCAAAATGTTGTAGCCAAATTTATTAGCTAAACTACCAGTATAATAGAAAATTAACTCTCATTTGCAAAAGATAAAATACCAAAAATACAAAAACAATTAAAATGTACACTAATAGCAGGTACAAAACTGGCAACTTCTGGAAGCTAGGAATATAAGAATAAAATAATAGTAATGCATCACTCTTGACAAGGATACAACATCCGAGTATAGGCAGCTCAATAAGTGGCATAAAACAATAGAACATCAAATGTAACATCTATTCTATGGAAACTTTTGGTGATACATATCACAGTCAAGACTGATGACTGCTGATGTTTAACATTAAAGTAAAACTGTAACTGTTAATTAATTACCAATCACTGTGCCTTTTTATTTGTACAAAACTGAACAAGCTTGCACATTTCACCCAAATTTTTTTGTTACAAAAAGAACAAATTATTGTCTCTTGCTGTATTTAGATTTCGTTGATTATCATTATCATTAGAAGCAGTGTGGGGTACGAGTTAAATCATGTGAGTTAAAACTGACGAGTTAACTCAGTTTGTACGAATTGTGAGTTTGAGTTAACTCACATCAAATAATCCAAGTTATGAGTGATTTCATTCATTATTTGTGTGAGTGTGAGTTATAATTAATTTAAAGTCAATTCACAACTTCAAAAATTCCAGTTAAAATTACACATTCACAGCATTTACAACAACTTCAACAAGCATATTGATTGATTGAGGCCCAACAGAGCATGAGATGGATCAATTTATTTCCAGTTAGGCTAGTGCATTGCCGGTTATTATTCAGCTCATTCCAGTCTGCTACAGACTTATATACATACTCCAACCTAAAACAGTTGGTTTTGCTATCATTGACATTCTTTCTGTTTATATTTGGCTTGAATTACAATAAAAATTGCAGTAGATGGCACTGTTTGCGATTTTAAACGAGTCTGAGTTAACTCATTATATCTGTGAGTTTGATTTAACTCATTCATTGTCTGAGTTTACCCAACACTGATTAGAAGTCCACAAGAGGTTGAGTAAAAGTGGAACCAGGATATATAACTTACATTGTTCACTTACACGACCGACATAACAGCATACAGCCAGCAGAACAGCAATACTGACTGTCAACATTAGATAAGCCAAAGACGTGCGAGAACAAACAGCAAATACAGTGAAATTTCCACATACACAAGAACACGCAGTACGAAACACTGAAGTTTGCCAACGATGAGACATCATGTACACTGTAAATACTGAAGCACACAACCATATGTTTACAAAAAAACCAAGCTTTTCACACGACTAATGCATATGTTATCAATATTGTCATCATCATCATCGTCATACCTAAAATACAGTGTAATACAAAAATCTATCTAATGTCATTCACAGCTAAAGCATGCTATTTACATCTTGTCCAATATTTAACGGACAAAACACCGTGGATAAAAATCACTAACAATCCACGGACAATCCAAGTAACATCATCTATATAGTATCTGTTCCTCAGTTAATAAGAAAGGAAACATTCTACAGAGTGGGCCAAAACGCTGCGGCCACTACGTTTGATTGCCCATGACTTGTGTGATAATTTATGGCATATCAAATTATCGTTTTATAATTTTGGCGCTGTATAAATTTGTATGTATGTATGTATGTATGTATGTAAGGCCCGGATTCAGGTTTGCGTATGCCCTAGGCACTGCACAATGATAGGTCTCTCCATCTCTCACCTGTCACCCTCCATGAAATGCAAAATTGTTTGTTTCTTTAGCTACTTGAGCAGAATGTTATTCATGTTTTTTTTCTTCTTTTTTTCTATACAGATCGTCATCTTTTGTAGGCCCATTTGACATCACAGGCCCTAGGCATTGGCCTACAATCCAGCCTGCCATTAAGACCTGGATATGTATAATAATTCTGTGTTTGCACGTTTACAATATAACATGGTGCCACCTGGCAACATTCAACAACCTGTCTTTCATTTTGCATGACTGGCAAGGAAATTATACTGTCAACAAGGATGTGGAGCAAAACCAGTCAGGACAGGTTGCAAGCATTTGCTTGGCAGTGGCTGAACATTTAACGTGACACTTTGTGTAAATTCCAGACATCCAGTGACCAACAATTTCACGTGGTCTAGTTTCTGGTGACTTCAATGTGTGTATTTTTTCCATCTGTCTGAAGTTGTTGTCTGCGACAGAAACTTACATGACTAAAAAATTAGATACTTAACTGAAAACCAACGCGATGTACAGATCTGATAACTGATCTGTGTTGCTTACATTGGTTTCTTTTTACAGGCTAGATGCCCTGGCACTGAATCAACAGTATCAAACTCAAGGAACTGAATACACAAATGATCAAGATAACTTATCATAAAATACGATACACCAACACACTTTTTGTATTACAACATCCAACAACAGGCCATAGATTCATCCATCAGTGCACCTTTCCTTATGTAAAATAATTAGATATAGAGACCCTACAAAATATAGCAATTTTTCTGCCATGGTCATGACATTTGCTCCTACCAAAAAATGTCACACCAGTTATTTTCATTTTTGCAAAAGCAGAACAAACGAGTGATCTAGTTAAAGTAAAAACAGAAACAAAATTTAATGCTAAAGTATTCCAATCCAACAACATACAAAAGTCAGACTGAAGTCCACAATTCCACAAAATGCCGATAATAAATTCAGACAAATGACACAAAGGCAACAATGTCAACTGCCTGATGCAGTTCATACACTGTCTGCACTACAATCGAAACCAAGCAGTCATTACAAGCAGCACATATACAAAGACTGTTAACAGCATGCAGAGTTGAAACAAAAACGTGGAAGTCTACTGCACAGCAGCCGGGGCGCCATCCTCCGCGACTTCTGCTTCACTACCATTGACCTGCTGGATACTTGTTGTTGTCTCGGTAACGATGCCATCCTCCGTCGTCCTGGTAACAGTCTTCTCGCTGACGACTGTCGTGCTCGACATTGTGCTCTTCACAACGGTTGACGACGATGACTGTTCTCTGTAAGGCACAAATACATTACCATTATTGCCAGTTACGCCGCACAGCAAAAGCAGCTCTGTGGACACATAACCACAATGTTCTTCTTCTTGCTCATCTTATTGCTGGGGATTGTCGTTCTGCTGATTTTAATGGCTTGACAACAGTTCCACGTAGACTTAATGTCGTTGCAAAATACTAAAAAGGATGTCATACCTTTCAAGTCATACCTTTCAGTCTGCTGACCGGAAGTGCCAGAAATTGCCTTTGGCACCTACCGACTTCAGCACCAAATACGTTGGGTAATGCAGCCATATGTATTACCGAATTATCCAGTACCCACATTTGGGTCTTTTTTAAGTATACATAACATGTAAACATCTATTAGGACTCAAAACAGCACAGATGACACTTACATTCATGCTCACATGATGATATAAATACACACTTCACTATATAATCACTTGCGTATTTGGGGAGGGCATTGGGTGATGCCCCCTGCCAAAAAAAATTGGCACCTAAATGTCATCTCAAAAGGCACCTAACATGGTGGTGGCAGATCCGGTTAAGAACAGATAGGCCTACACGAGGCTACACTGATTACTTTCCCTGCATGGAATTTGTTACACAAAAAATGTTTTTAACCAAAATGTATTAGTGCATTCGTGTATTTTTTGCATCTGACGCCATTAACTTGATAGTATCATGCTCCTTGCTTGTTTTTATTCAGAAAATTATTTTTACTGTTTAGAAAATCCACAAAAATTGTGCAAGAAGAGCTGCTCTTTTTGGCTCAGATATCAACCAAAATCGTTTGGCGGCTGGGAGAACTCCCGACTGGGAGCGCTTACAGCATTCCCCAGACCCTCTAGCCCTATTTAGAGGCCTACTTCTAAGGGAAGGAAGGGAGGGGAAGGAGAAGAGAGGGAGGAAGGGGAGGAGAAGGAAGGGGAGGAAGGGCGCCTATCAAGATGATGCCCCCCAAAACAAAATCCTAACTACGCCACTGTATATGATGCTGACTGACAGATGTTCAACAACTGACTACCTTCTTCTTCCGTTTATTAATACAGTCGACAAAACGCAACTGCATACGCAGAACGGCAATAGCAGAAGCCACAAGATACAACAGTCCGTATTTACACACAATAGCCTAAGTATAAACAATTTGGTATGTTATAGTTAGAATGGGGGAAAGTGCAGAGTCTGCCCACTGGCAAGCCACAGCCACGCTCACAACTCTATTGCCGCCAATCACATCACAAAATGCACCTATGTAAAAGTATCAAGTATGCTTCAGTTCACTTTTGCGTTTTTTTTCCAATCACATAATGTCATTCTGGATGTAGACGTCTTCTCAATACATGCAATATAAATGAGAATGAATTCAAATGAACACATGACTTGGCTGCAGTATTAATAACATGATCAACAAAAAAAATTAATATTACAAGACGTTCAGAACACTGACCATAAAAGAATGGAAATTTGGTAAGTGTGCATGACAGTAACTTGACCTTTAGTCACAAGAAGGTACACAGTGCACTGGGACTGAACAAAAAATGTGAAGCAATCAGAGACAAAGCAGAATTATCACTCACATAACATGAACTGTGACAGTGTCCCCAGTGACGTCACAAGCTGACATATCATTTGCCGCTGACAGCTGCGAATCCTCAGCCACAGCCTGGCTCTCATCTGCATCCTGTGAAGATTCGGCAGCAGCGTGTTCTCCGTTAACTACCGGCTTATCATCAGCACTGAAAGAAAACAACAAACACAATGCACAGCTATCGCAGAAAGAACTATGTTACACTCTTTATTATTAGTTTAAATGGCACTAAACTTGCCTGCTAATCCATTCAGCTATTTTAACACACAAGTGTGAAGGACAACCAAAACAACACAGCACATACTGCATATCACATTTTATCACCTTTCATTTTTATTATACTTTGCTTTACTTCAATGCTGCACGCACATTGATAGTCATATGAAATGTTTCTTATTGACTTTACAGTGCATAACACCACAACCGTTTAACGGCACTTACGCAGGTCAAACTGTGTTAGCTGGCAGTACACCACTGGTTAAGCAACTGGAAGATTTTAACAGAGCAAAGTTTTACTGCCTGTATGCCCTTTCTGAAGGCAACTAGTGCACTCAAACTAAGGGTAGATTCAAGAGTTCTCCACAGTGGTGTAACCTACATTACATGAATATCTCTGATTTGGTTTCGCACCATCAATTCAAACCTGTCTGAAGGTGCTGCCTGGTCTTCTTCTGTGACGACGACCTTCACATCAGCAGCCAACTCCTCCTGTGACTCGGTGGTGTCAGGTTCCAGCTGCATTTTCAGCGCGTCGTCTTCTTGTAGCTCAACAACGCAGATGGGCTTGACGACTCGCTCGGCAGACAGCGATAATCGGATGTAGTCAGATGGTGAGTTGAGGAAGAATGCTTCACCATTGATGACAAACGGACTAGCATTCACCGTGCTGCCAGTGACACAGCCCATACAGACCACACATTCACACGGTAGTGTGTAACTGTTAAAAGAATGACGATGAAAGCCTTGGAGAGTGGTAAAATTGGAACCCCCACCAGCCACCATCCCAAGCCCCTTAAGTTAAGTCACCAAAATTTGCACAGGTAAGTACATCGGGAAGCCTATTATGCTGCAAAATTCTACCCAGATCAGACAAAGCGTTTCATTCTTGCGTATGCATGACTTCACGTACCGCAAGCTGAAACTGCTGTTTTAAAAAGTTTTCTATTTTTTTTTTTGGGGGGGGGTTCTTCCAATCACCTACAGCCAATATGCCTAAACAGATTTGATGCAAAATATATCAACACATGAGGTTCCTTAAGAATGTACATTTTTGGAATCAAAACCAAAAATCCCTTTTTCTCCAAAACTTGCCATTTCTGGAGCCAATTTTTGACTTAGTGTTTACCTGATAGCCATTTATACATCAAGCCACGGTAACATACCAGGCACCGATCTCACAAAATCTGTTGATCGTATATGCAATTAACAGCACTTATATGTAAATTACAATAATTAAACCACCACTTCAATTATTTGATTATTTGAGTATTAATTAAATATCACTTAAACATGGATCTTAATGAAACAAAGTCAAACTTCAGATATAACTTGAAAGAAAATAGTCCTGCCAGAAAGTTAGCTTATTTTAGTTAACTACTTGACAGTTTTGTTAGCTAATTACTCATTTATTCAATTTTACTTTCCTATTTCTCTTTGGAAAGCCACCTATTCCAACAAGTACCTGCTGCTGTTACTACCTTGTTATTTTGTCATTTTGCTGAAGTTACTCAAGGTTAGACCATGTGTCCCAAAAGCAAACCTTAGGCAGCCAATATCTGCATAACAAATGTGTTCCTATTGCCCAACTAACAGCATGAAAGCACTCACTCACCTACTGTCACATCTGATTCCTTCGACTTTCATCTGTTGACGCAGTTGGGGCAGAGACAGCACAATAATGTCACCAGTTGTGGTCAAACATGCAACGTCGTTCTCGATGTAATTCTCATCTGTACAAAAATGTCCACACATTCCTTAATGCTATACCATTTATTATTACAAGTATTATCACAATTATTACTGTAGTACAGTTCTAGTAATTATCTCAAAAATCTAAGTAAAATATTTTAATTAATTAAATACAAAATACACAGAAAGTCACTACCAGTTATGAGAACTCATATGGTAGCCATTTATCTAAAATTCTTAACAAATCAAAATCAATATCGAAACATTTGGGCCTATATATGATAACTAATTACAAAAACACCTATTCAGCAATGACAGTCATTTACAAAATGAAAGTAAAAAAGCAATAATATACAAAATTGCTAAAGAAGACAGCATTCGATCATCATAAGAAAACGTTCAGTGACAAAAGTTTATGACAACCACAGACAAGAAATTCAGTGCAGTACACACCACTTTTGCTACGAAAACTAATCACTCCTGCTTTACGAATTTTGCAGCCATCGCGAGAAGGCAGTTTAAATTTCCCTGCAGGTTTCAAATTTGGCAGTGAAAATATCTAAACATAAAAACAAAAGACACATAACATATAACAATTTTGTGTAACAAATCTAATCTATAGCTGCCCCAAAGGATTAACATCACTCAAACTGTTCACTATACATGGCGCATATATACATCTGAGATCAGTTGGATAATGTGAAGAAATTTATATAACTGCTTTTTTGACCACCCAAGTGCTGTAAACCCTCTCAAACAGCATGCATATTTCACACGTGTTTTAATGCTTGTTTAGTGTTCTCCATTTTTACGATTACTTGCTGGGATAAATTTGTATGCTCTATAGGACATACTGTAATTGCCTGGAATAATACTAACAATGATGACATAAAATATTGAATACAAAGACACAAAAGCATATCCAGGATGTCATACTGAGGCCTATAGCAAGGTATAGCGGGTTTATAACAGTGTTTAAATAGATATATACATACAGGTAAAAGCTCAAACAATAACATAACAGTTATTTTTGAAAACAGCTTCAGAGAAACTAACAATCCCCGGATCTAGAGCTGCCCTGGGGCTCCCTGGGGTTAGTGAAAAGACAGAGTTGTAAAACGTAAACACACCTTGATCTGTTGTTCAGAGCAGATAACAACCTGGTGACCACTGGACATGTCCGGTTCCTTGACCCCGGACATC
>Ga0209782_1000231_pt1 | contig 22271 bp, 22 predicted proteins | sample WorMetmaBAHAMAS1_FD_187390 | JGI IMG/M metagenome (GOLD analysis project Ga0209782, IMG submission 187390) | Marine gutless worms symbiont microbial communities from Max Planck institute for Marine Microbiology, Germany - Inanidrilus... | ecosystem: Host-associated > Annelida > Digestive system...
CAAGATCGTCGTCATCCTCAATGCACGCATGCGTGACCACATGGCCCAAATCGCAACCACGGAAACACCGCTCCTCCGCGTCGCATAACAAGACGGTTGCTCACCCCAACCCCTCTCCCCCATGGGGAGAGGGGCTATTCTTCCCTTCTCCCCTGGGGGGAGACCTGCCTGCGCGAAGCCGGAGCTTCGCTTCGGCGAAGGCAGGAGGTGGCCCGAAGGGCCGGATGAGGGGGGTCGGGTGCTTGGTTACTCCGCAGCTACCAGGCCGGCGTCGGCGGCCCCGGTCGGGTGCTTGTGGAAGCTTCCGTCCTTCATGATTGCCGTGATCCGGTCGGCATCCTGCAAGATGGTGACGTCCGTGGACGGATCGCCGTTCACCAGAATCAGGTCGGCAAGGCTGCCTTCCTTTACCAGCCCGATGTCCATCTGCATGATCTCGCCGCCCAGTTTCGTCGCGGACGAGATCGCCTCCAGCGGCGTGTAGTCCAACAGCTTCACGAAATGATCCAGGTCGCGGGCGTTGGTGCCGATCGGGTTCCAGGCAAAGCCGTAGTCACCGCCCGGCAGCACGCGCACGCCGCTGGCCTTCAGCTTCTTCATGTTCTCGATGCACATTTCCAGCTCGCGCGCGAAATAGATCGCCACCGGATGGTCGGTGTCGATGCCCCAGGCTTTGCCCTCGCCTTTCGCGGTCGCGTACATGATGCCCATGGCTGGGGCGACGAAGATCTCGTCCTTCTTCGCCTCCAGCATGTCCAGCGCCTCTTCGTCGCACAGGGTGGCGTGGTAGATGACGTCGACACCGTTGCGCAACGCCATCTTGACGCTTTCGCTGGCACGGCAGTGGGCGGCGACGACCTTGTCGCGTGACCGGCCCACCTCGCAGACGGCCGCGACCTCTTCCTCGTTCATCACGGTCAGGTGCGCCCGGGCGAACGGAATGAACTCGTCGCCCGACGGGTTGATCTTGATCGTGTCCACCCCCTCGCGGCACATCTCACGCGCGGTGCGGCGGAACTCTTCGGCACCGTCGCAGCAGATCGCGAAGGTCTCGTGGTGAATATGCGCCTGGCGGACGTCGCCCAGACCGCCGGTCACGGTCAGCTCGGGGCTGGCGGCACGCATGCGCGGGCCAACAATGTCGCCCGCGTCGATCGCGTTGCGGATCACCACGTCCAGGCGTGGTTTTGCCGCCGCCGCGCTGAACAGGGCCGTGAACCCCTGGTCCAGCATCTTGCGGGCGTATTTCATGGTTTCCAAGGTGTGTTCTTCAGGCGGAATGTCGCCCAGGCCCTCAAGGGTCGAGGTGTCGCAGAAGCTGATATGGGCATGAGACTCGATCAGCCCCGGCATCAGCGTCTGGCCGCCGCCATCCACCACCTCAGCGCCGTCGCGCCCCGGCGCTGCGCCGTCGCGCGCCACCGCCTTGATCCGGTTGCCCTCGACCAGCACTTCGCCCGCGAACGGCGCGTCGCCCGTCCCGTCGATGATGCGCACATTGATGAATACGGTCCCGGCCATCTCGATCCTCCCTGCGGTCTTGCCCGGATTCCCAGGCTTTCACCGAAACCATAACGCCGCGGCGACCGGGGCGTAAAGCGCAGTCATCGCCCCCGACGCGTCCGGTGAAGCCAACTGTTTGGCATTGCTCTATATTTGCCGCGGCCAGGAAGAAAGGACCGCCGCCCGATGCCCCGCCGGACCGCCGCGCCGCCCGAGGAACGCCCCGTCAGCGACGTCAGAATGCTGCGCTGGCTGCGGCCCTTCCTGTGGCCGCGGGACGACCCGGGCCTGAAGCTTCGCCTGGCCGGGGCGGTGTTCCTGCTGATCGTGATGGCCGGGATCAACGCCCTGGTGCCGATCCTGTTCGCCCAGGCGGTCGACGCGTTCACCGAAACGGAACAGGCGGTGCTGGCGGCGCCCATCGCCCTCTTGCTGCTCTACGGGTTCCTGCACTGGGGCGGCAAGCTGGCCAGCGAGGCGCGCTGGCTGTTCTATGGCCCGATCGAACAGCGGGTTCAGCGTCGGGTGGGGCTGGCCGCGTTCCGGCACCTGCACGGTCTGTCGCTGGGATTTCACCTGGACCGCAGCACGGGCCGGCTGGCGCGGATCCTCGACAACGGTCTGCGCGCGATCCGCGAGCTGTTGTTCGACTGCGTCTTTCTGGTGCTGCCCTTCGTGACCGAGATCGTGCTGATCACATCGATCGTGGTCTATCGCTACGAAGGCTGGTACGCGGCGATCATGCTGGTGGTGCTGGTCGCGTACCTCGCCGCCCTGATCGTTGGCGCGTCGTTGTGGCGCAAGCGCCAGCGGCTTGCGATCGCCGAAGGTGCGGTCGCCCACGGCAAGGCCATCGACAGTCTCCTGAACTACGAGACGGTCAAGTATTTCGGCAACGATGAGGCGAGCGCGGCGCGCTACGACTCCGCGTTGAAGAGTGTCGAGCGCCTGGTCGTGCGGTCGCTGCGCTGGCGTGCGGCGATCGGCATGGTGCTGGCCACCATCATCGGCGCAGGCCTCGCGGCGATGGTGCTGCTGGCCGGCAGCGAGGTGATCGCCGGCACGTTGACGGTCGGCGATTTCGTGCTGGTCAACGCCTACCTGCTGCAGATCATCCGACCACTTGAGCGGATGAGCAACATCTATCGCCGCCTCAAGGCAGAGCTCACCAACCTGGAGCTGCTGGTCGCCCTGTTCGACGAGGAGACCGAGGTCAAGGACGCGCCGGGTGCGCGGAACCTGCCGAAGGGACCGGGGGCGGTGTCGTTCGAGGGTGTGTCGTTCTCATACCGGCGGCGCGAGCCGATCCTCGACGGTATCAGCTTCGACGTGTCAGCCGGCGGCAGCCTGGCCATCGTTGGGCCCACGGGGGCCGGCAAGTCGACCATCGCGCGGCTTCTTTTCCGGTCCTACGACCCGACGACGGGCAAGATCTGCACACCCTGACCCAGACCTCCGTTCGCGACGCGATCGGCGTGGTCCCGCAGGAACCGGTGCTGTTCAACGAATCGATCGGGTTCAACATCGGATTCGGCCGGCCCGGCGCCGATCGCGCCGACATCGAGGCCGCCGCCCGCGCGGCCGAGATACACGACTTCATCGCGGCCCTGCCCGACGGCTACGACACCCTGGTCGGCGAACGGGGCCTGAAGCTTTCCGGCGGCGAGAAGCAACGCGTGGCGATCGCCCGTGTCGTTCTGAAGAACCCGCCGATCCTGATCTTCGACGAGGCGACCTCGTCCCTGGACACCCGCACCGAAGCACAGATCCAGGAAAACCTGCACGCCCTGGGCCGGGGCCGGACGCGGATCGTGGTGGCGCACCGGCTGTCGACCGTGGTGGACGCCGACGAGATCCTGTTTCTGGCGGGCGGGCATATCGCCGAGCGCGGCACCCATGAGGCCCTGCTCGCCGCCAACGGCGCCTATGCCGCGCTGTGGCGGCGCCAGCACAAAAAGGACGGAGAGGAGGAAGCGCCCGACGGGGATACGCAGTTGAAGGCACGCGCCTGACCTCCTGCCGGTGGTTGGCGAATATCGGGCCGCAACTATGTTAAAAGCTCGGTGCCGGGAAAACCCGACCCGACTGAAAACAAGGCAAGCCCGACTAGAGGTTCTTCAATGAGTACTGTGATCACCCCGCCGCCCGTCGTCACATTGCCCGTGCGCGGCACCGACCACGTCTTTCCCGTGCACCGCGTCTATTGCGTCGGCCGCAACTACGCGGCCCATGCCGTGGAGATGGGGCACGACCCGGACAAGGAGCCGCCCTTTTTCTTCCAGAAGAACCCGGACAACCTGGTCGCGGGCGATGGGGAGTTCCCGTATCCGCCGGCCTCCTCGGACGTGCATCACGAGATCGAGATGGTCGTGGCCCTGGCCAAGGGCGGCCGCGACATTCCCCAGGACCAGGCGCTGGACTGCGTGTTCGGCTATGCGGTGGGCTTGGACATGACCCGGCGCGATCTGCAGGGCGAGGCCAAGAAGGCTGGCCGTCCCTGGGAGGTGGGCAAGGCCTTCGAGCAGTCCGCCCCGTGCGGCGAGATCGTGCCGGCCAGCCAGATCGGACATCCGGATTCCGGCGCGGTGCGGCTGAAGGTGAACGACGAGATCCGTCAGGAGGGCGACCTCAACCAGCTGATCTGGAAGGTGCCGGAAATGATCACCTACCTCTCCGGCCTGTTCACCCTGGCGCCCGGCGACCTCATCTTCTCCGGCACGCCCGCCGGCGTCGGCCCGGTCAACCGCGGCGACCGGCTGGAAGGGCACGTGGAGGGCGTGGGGGATCTTGCCGTGACGGTCGTCTAGGGCGCAGTCTCGCGCCGGTTGCGCCCGGCGATCCAAGCCCTTGCATCTTCTTCGGCCCTGGCGATCTCCGCAGGCGAGAGGTTCGCCGCGACACGCGCGCGTTGGCGCCGCGGGCCGAAGGGTGAGTCGATGCGTGTTTCGTCGTGCCGGGCCAGCAGGGCAATCTCGTACCACTGATAGGCCAGGCGGTAGCGGTCCGGCACGTTGAGGTCGTGATGGTAGATGCTGGCGACCTTCAGAGCCGACCAGAAGAGCGTTTCGCCCTCCCACGATGCCTTCGGTCTATCCTCTGCATGGGTTGCGGCCAAACGGTACCAGTCGGCCGCCTGGGCATAATCCCTTTCCGTCAGCGTTCCCAGCCGGTAGCTCTTGCCCAGGGTGAGGCCTGCAACCACGTGGCCGTTTTCGGCGGCCGCGCGATACCACTTAAGGGCTTTAACGACGTCCGGCTCTATGCGGTCGTCGGAATACCCGCGTCCGAACTGGTAGGTGCTTGCTAGCCAATACTGGGCTTCAGCTTGATCCTGGTCCGCCGCGAGGCGCAGCCAGCGTAGGCTTTCCGCGTCGTTCGTTTCGACCCCGTGGCCGAACTCGAACATGAAAGAAAGCTGCAATTGCGCGTCGGCGTTGCCGGCCTCCGCAAGGGGCCGGAGTAGCTGCAGGGCGGTTTCGTAGTCCTTGGCGGAATAGGCCTGAAGGCCGTCTTCCAGATTGCCTGCCAAAACCAGGGAACCCAGCGACAAAACAGGCACACCGGCAAGAACCAGCAGCCGAAGGTGACCAATAAGCGGGAGGAGGATCGGACGCATCTAGTTCGCGCTCCCCTCGTTTTCCGCCACCCATTGCTGCGCCGCCTCCACAGCGGCAATCACCTGGCCTTCGGTGAGCCGTTCCTGTCGGAGTATGTTGACTCTCTCCTGGGTTTCATTGGGGACGGCACCGTTGAGCATGGCAATCTGATACCAGAAATAGGCGTGCATCCCCGACTCGGGCCAGTACTCACCGGCGATGTCGTCGAATGCGTCACCAAGTTCGACAGCGGCCCGGGTGCGGATGCTCGACTTCGCTGCCGCGCGATTCGCAATCGTCTCCAAAACCTTCACGGCCTCCGAAAGCCTGCCGCCCCGCCTGTATGTCTCCGCCAGACCGAATCCACCTTCGACATGCCCAGCCTGGTACGCTTCGCGAAACCAAAAGGCCGCGAGCTCTTGGTCTTTCTTGAGACCCAGGTACACGCCCTGCAGGTACGCCGATCCAAGATCCACCTGCGCAATCGCGTGGCCCTGCCTCGCAGCCTTCAGACGCCACGCAAAAGCCGCAGCGTCATCGCGACGATAATCGGGCGGCACCTCGCCGTAGCTATAGATTTCGCTCAAGGCAACCTGCGCGTCCGGATCACCTGCCTCCGCGAGCGCCTTTCGCTCTTCATAAGCCCTACCGAACCAATAGGCCTGCCGTTCAGCGTTTCGCTCCACGACCGTCCTGCCGTCGCGGTCTTTTACGCCGCGGTCATACGCGTCCCCCAAGTAAGACATTGCGTCGATCTGTCCCTGGTTCGCGGCTTTCAGAAACCAGTCGTGCGCAATGGCCCAATCGGACGTGTAGTCCGGCGGGACCTGTCTCTCCCCATGCATGAGGCCCACCATAAACTGTGCGTCCGCGTCGCCCGCCTCGGCCAGCGGCTCGACAAGTTGGAATGCCGCAGCATAGTCTTCACGATCCAGAGCCGCTCTTGCGTCTTCCAGCGATCCCGCCTGCGCCGGGAGAAGCGACAGCAACGAACCGATGGCAAAAACCGCCAAGAAGACGGCCACCCCTTTGCTTCTCATACCAGAATCGACCTCACCCTTGCACCTTGACCGGGGAGTCTAGTCACCCCCAGCCCGGACGGGCAATCCCTTTGACCGGACTATTGGGTCGTATGGACGGCGTTGACGGTGTTCCGGCCGTCCCAGGCGAACTTGCCGCCCTGTCTTCACAAAACCGTGAGGTCGAGACTGCGACCAAACCATTTCCGCCACCAGAGGGAACTCAACTATGAGTGGCACCTGCGCGGTGTTATGGTAAGGCAACGGGAGGCGGGATCGTGTCGCTTCACATGGTCCACGGGACCGAAAGCGAGAACCAATTGCGTGACGACGGCGATCACGAGCTGTTGGCCCGGGTGGCCGGCGGCGAAGTCGAGGCGTTCGAACGGTTGTACCGGCGGTACTACAAGCGGGTCTTCGGCTTTGCGGCACGACTGACCCCGCGGCTGGAAATCGCCGAAGAAGTCGTCGACGACACCATGCTGACGGTGTGGCGCAAGGCCGGCAATTTTGCAGGACGCTCCAAACCATCCACCTGGATCTTCGGGATCGCCTACCGCAAGGCCTTGAAGGCCTCAAGGCGGTTTCCCGATGACAAGATGGCGGGCAACGTCAGCGAAACGGAACTCCGCCAGACCGACGGGCTGGAATCGATCGTGGTGCGCCAGCAGATCGCTCAGGCCCTGGGGCGGCTGCCGCGCGAGCAACGCGCCGTCGTCGAGCTGACCTACCTGCGCGGCTACACCTACACGGAGATCGCCGACATCGCCGGCTGCCCGGTGGGAACGGTCAAGACCCGGATGCGCAGCGCCCGGGAAAAGCTCCGCGTGCTGCTGACCACGCGGGAAGAACAGATGAAGGAGGCGGACAATGCGCACGCTTGATCCGGCAGTCAAAGAAATCGACCGCGACGAGGCCTGGGACCTACTCCCTTGGTACGTGAACAGCACGCTGTCCGAAGTCGAGAGGCGCGCGGTCGAAGAGCATCTGGCGCGCGATCCGGCGCTACGGGCTGAGATGGCGGCGCAGACTCGCCTTGCCGAAAAAGTGACCAGACTGGACACGCTGGACGTGGAACTGGAACGGTAGCTGGGTGCCATGCGCCAGCGCATTCGTGCGGAAACGCCGCAGGCCGGCCCTCCAGTCGCCGGAAGAATGGCCGCTGCCGTGCATTCCTTTGCTTCTCTGATGCGATTCGACCTGCGTGTTGTCCTTCCCGTGGGTGCGGCAGCCGCGGCATCGCTCGCGCTGGTTCTGGCGCTGGTGCCGGCCTCGGAGCAGGAGGCGCCATTCAGAACGCTGACCGCACCGGCCAATTTGCCTGCGGGCCCGCAACTGCGTGTTAAGGCAAGCGGCCAGGCGACGGAACCGGCATTGCGGCAGCTGTTCTCCCAACACGGGCTGAGCATTGTCGCCGGTCCGTCAACGACCGGCGTCTATACGCTGACACTAAAACCCGACGCCGATGCCAAGGCGGTCGCAGCGACATTGGCGACGACGCCGGAAATCGACTTTGCGACGGTGAGACCACAGCCTTGAAACTCGTCCGCGCGTTCGTCCTTGCGGCAACGGCGCTGCTTGCCTCCTGCGCCGACACGAGAGGCACGCAAGACGTTCTTGACCCGCGCCTGGTCCCGGCCACGGAAACCGCCGACCGGGCACACCTGATCGTGACGGTTCCCCTGGACCAGCCGACCGCCCTGGCCGAAATCGCCGGCCGGCTGGAGCGGAACTATCCGGTCAGGCTGGTCGCCGAATGGCCGCTCGGCGCCATCGGCGTGCATTGTTTCGTCTTTCGCGTCGCGGCCGGCGCCGATCCGGAGCGTCTTGCGCACACGCTTGTGGACTCCGAAGAGGTCACGGCGGCCCAGCAGATGCAGGAATTCCGCCCGCTGGCGGGCGTTTACACCGACGAGCATGTCGGCCTTCAGGAGTCGCTTCTGGCGATCAACGCCCTCAACGCCCACAGGCTGGCTACGGGCAAGGACGTCCGGGTCGCTGTCGTCGATACCGGCGTCGACGTGAGTCATCCGGACCTGGCGGCACGGATCGCGACGGCACGGGACTTCGTTGGGACCGGGTCCGATCCGCCGCCGCGGGAACTCCATGGCACGGCCATCGCCGGCGTCATCGCCGCCGACGCCACCAACGGCATGGGCATCGTCGGCGTCGCACCCGAAGCGCAGGTGATGGCCCTGCGCGGCTGCTGGCAGGAGCGCGCCACCGGCCGCTGCAGTTCCTTCTCGCTGGCGCGGGCCATGAACTACGCGGTGCTGAACGACGCCGACGTGATGAACCTTAGCCTTGCCGGTCCGCACGACCCGCTGCTGGCAACCTTGATCGATGCCGCGCTCGCCCGCGGCACCATCGTTGTCGCCGCCGATGGAACGGCGCGCCTGGGCGGGTTTCCCGCAACCGTGCCGGGCGTAATCGCCGCGGCGGCGACGCCCGTCGAGACAGAAGGCGTCGCGCACAGCGTTCCCGCGCCGGCCATCGACGTGCTCACGACCGCGCCCGGCGGCGGCTTTGATTTCTCATCCGGCTCGTCAATCGCCGCAGCGCACGTTTCCGGCGTCGTCGCCCTGATGCTGCAACGGGCCCCCGACCTCACACCGGACGAGGTGTACGCAGCCTTGATGAACAGCATGCAGTCGCGGGACGGACAGACCGATCCAGTCCTCGATGCGTGCCGCGCTGTCCAGCTTGTCCTGAAGAACGGTACAGCGCCCGCCTGCTGAGACGGCCCTTCCCCGGACCAATCCACGTTCCCCGCCCCGGCTTCACAACTTTGTGTCCAGAAAAGTTGCCGGCAACGCAAACCAAACGTGTGCCGCGCGGCACTCACTCGATGAGTGTCGAGGCAACCCCGGCCCCGGCAATCGAAACCCAAACTCGAAAGGACCTTCCACCATGTTCCGATTCTTCACGGCAGGGCTCTTCGCCCAACTTGCCTATTTCCTGTCGACGGTTTTCGCTTACGTAGCGAACAAGCCGAACGATGATGACGATGTGATCTCCGGCGGGCGCCGCGACGATATTTTGATCGGCACGGACGACAACGACGTGATCGACGGCGGCCGCGGCGACGACACGCTCAAAGGCCTGGCCGGCAACGACGTGCTAAACGGCGGTCGCGGTGACGACACCCTGAAGGGCGGCGAAGGAGAGGACACCTTGAACGGCGGTCGCGGCGACGACACCCTGTACGGTGGCGCCGACAACGACATGCTCTACGGCGGCCGCGGCTACGACTTGCTGATCGGCGATGCCGGCGAGGATACGCTGGACGGCGGCCGAGGCGACGACATCCTGAACGGCGGAACAGGGATCGACAGCCTGGCCGGCGGCCGGGGCGATGACACCTTCTTCTTCGCCAGTGGCGACAGCGGCGGTGCCACCACGATCGCCGACTTCGCCGTCGCCGACGACCGCTTTGCCCCTGATGCGACAAGCTTCGGACTGGATGAAGATGCTGATGTCGTCTTCCGCAATGTGGCGCGTGACGGCGACGGGCTCGATGCCGGACTGACGGGCTTCGCCGGATCCGACCCCGAAACCAACGTCTATGTCCTGCAGGGTTCCTTCGCCAACGCCGGCGCGGCAGCCGACGCGATCGCCGGGGCACTGACGGATGCCGGGCAGGAGCAGGACGGCGATCAGTCCGGGTTATTCGTGTACTTCAACGAGGCGCAGGGCCGGAACCGCCTGTTCGCGGTCGAGGACCTCGACGACGTGGACAGCGCGATCCAGCAGATCGCCAACCTGGGCGACACCGTAGCGGCCGACGGCACCGCGGCGCGGGAAGCCGCGCTGCAGTCCCTGGCGACCTACACGGAGGACAACTTCGAGTTCACCAATGAGGACGAATTGACAGTCTGAGCGGTTGCCTCCGGGGGATCGGGCACGCCGATCCCCCGGGGTCTCTTGAGACAAGCGACAGGTAATCGATCATGAAAGCCAAGGCCGCAGGAGCCCCAAACCGTCGTGAGCTTTCCGCCGCCCTTTCGGGCGCGCGTGTCGGCCTCCTCGGCGCCGCCGGCTTCAGCCTGCTCATCAACCTTATGATGCTGGCGGGGCCGATCTACATGATGCTGGTCTATGACCGGGTTCTCACCTCCGGGTCGGTGCCCACGCTGGCGGGCCTGTCGGTCCTGGTGGCCGGCCTGTTCGTCTGTATGGGGACGCTCACCCTGGTGCGGTCGCGCCTGTTGGTCCGCGTCGGCAACCGGCTGAGCCTGCGCCTGGACGAGCGCGTGTTCACGGCGCATATCCGCCAGACACTCACTGACGGCGGGACACATGGCGCGGACGCGACTCGCGACCTCTCCATGCTGCGCGATTTCTGCAGCGGTCCGACGCTGGCAACCCTGTTCGACGCCCCCTGGTCTCCGGTGTTCGTATTCGTCGTCTATCTGCTGCACCCCGTCCTGGGCATGATTGCCGCCGGCGGCTTCATCCTGCTGATCCTGTTCGGGATCGCGAATGACCTGTCGACGCGCCGGCGCCTGGGCATTGCGTCCGAAAAGCAGGCGGGGACCAACCGCCTCCTTGCCGACGCGGCCCGCAATGCCGAAGCCGTCGGTGCCCTGCGCATGACACCGGGCCTCTTGGCGCGATGGCAAACGCTGCAGCGCGATGCCCAATCCGATCAATCCCGCGCGGCCGACAATTCCGGTGCCTTTGCGGCGGTGTCGCGCATGGTGCGGCTGATGCTGCAATCCGCCGTGCTCGGCGCCGGCGTCTATCTGGTTCTTCAGCACGAACTCTCGGCGGGGGCGATCATCGCGGCCTCGATTATCATTGGCCGCGGTCTCGCGCCCGCAGAACAGGCGATTGGCGCCTGGCGCACATGCGTTTCGGCACGCGGCGCCTGGACCCGCCTGGCTGGCCTGCTGACTGCCCAGCCGCAAGTGCGGGCGCGCATGCGGCTGCCGGGCCCTGTCGGGGATCTGCGACTGGAGAAGCTCTATGCCGCGCCGCCGGGCCAGACGATGCCGGTCCTGCAAGGTGTCGGGTTCGAGCTTGCCGCCGGGGAGACCTTGGCGGTCGTCGGCCCCAGCGGCGCCGGCAAATCAACCTTGGCCCGGGTGCTGGTGGGGATCTGGACGCCGATGCGCGGCGAGGTCAGGATCGACGGCGCATCGCTCGATCACTGGCCTGACAGGCAACTGGGCGAAATCCTTGGCTACCTGCCCCAGGATGTCGAGCTGTTCGACGGGACGGTCCGCGAGAACATCGCCCGCTTCGCACAGGAGATCGATGACGGCGAAGTCGTTGATGCCGCCCGGCGTGCCGGCGCACACGACATGATCCTGCAGCTGCGGGACGGCTACGACACGCCACTGGGCGAAGGCGGCCGACAGCTGTCCGGCGGCCAGCGCCAGCGCATCGCCCTGGCGCGGGCGCTCTACGGCGGTCCACGCGTCGTCGTTCTCGATGAACCAAACGCGAGCCTCGATCAGCCGGGCGAGGCGGCGCTGCTGGAAGCCTTGAGCGACCTGAAGGCGGCTGGCGACGCGACGATCGTCATCGCGCACCGGCCAAGCGTGCTCGGTGCGGTCGACAAGATCCTGGTTCTGGAAGCGGGCCGCGTCACCGCCTTCGGCCCCAAGGACGAAGTAATCGGCGCCCTGTCCTCCGCCGTGCGGGTGGGGCCGCAGAAAGTGGTGTCGATGCCGCGCGCATCGTCTGAACGGAGTTGACGGGAATAAACCTGACAAAAGGTGGCGCGGCCGCAGGAAACCATGCGATCGCGCAGCGCAAACGCATTCCGCCCGACAGGCTGGGCGCCTGGACCCTGTTCGGGGCTACCATATCGTTGTGCATGCTGGGCGGTGTGGGCGCCTGGGCCGCAACCACGGCGATCGACGGCGCCGTCGTCGCTTCGGCCAAAGTCGTGGTGGAGACGAACCGCAAGACGGTTCAGCATTTTGAAGGCGGAATCGTCCGCACGATCCTGGTGAGAGACGGTGATCACGTCCGACAGGGCCAGGTGCTGGTCAAGCTGGACACGACGCGCGACCGAAGCGAACTGGTCGCCCTGCAGGACCGGTTGGTCGACCTGACTGCACGGCGCGCGCGGCTGCTCGCCGAACTCAAAGAAGCGGAGCACATCGACTGGCCCGATACGGTTCTGTTCCGGGCGCAGGAACCGCGGGTCGCCGCCGTCATCGATGCCCAGCAGCGCCTGTTCCGGTCCCGGCATGCCGCACGCGAGGCCGAAGCGACGCTTCTGAAGAAACGAGCGGCCGCCCTTGATGCCCGGATCGACGGCCTGGCGAATCAGGCCAACTCCATGCGACAGGAACTGGCCCTGACCACGAAAGAGAACGACCTTCTGAAGCCGTTGCTGGAGAAGACTCTGGTGCGGATGCCACGAATCCTGGAAGTGCGGCGCAAGATTGCCCGCCTGCGTTCCCAGCTTGCGGCCTCGGCCGGCGAGCAACTCAGCCTTCAAGCCCAAATCGAAGAGACACATGCCGAAGCCGCGGAAAACAGGGCCCGGTTCCGCGAAAGCGCCGCTTCACGGCTGATCGAGGTGCAGGCGGAGATCGCCGAACTGGAAGAACGGCGGTCCGCCTTGCGCGACCGGCTGAACCGACGGGATGTGAAGGCGCCGCAGAGCGGGCGGGTTTTCAACCTGGCGGTCCATTCCGAAGGCGCGGTCGTGGCTTCCGGTGACCCGCTGATGGAGATCGTTCCTGTGAACGACGATCTCGTCCTGCGTGCCCGCGTTCCGGCGACCGACGTGGAACGGGTCCTGCCCGGTCTCGCGGCAACGGTTCGCCTGATCGCTTTCAACCGGAACACGACGCCGGAACTGGTCGGGACCGTCGAAACGGTCGCCGCGGATGCGCTTCTTGACGAACAGTCCGACGGCGCCTTCTACACGGCGACGGTGCGCCTCGGTGCCGAGCAACTGGCTCGCCTGGACGGCCAATCCCTGACGCCGGGCATGCCGGCGGAAGTCCTGATTCGGACCGGCGAACGACTGGTCGCTTCCTACCTGATGCGGCCACTGGTCGACAGCTATGCCCGCACTTTCCGAGACGAGTGATCCCGGTGGAGAGGACCATCCGCGGTGATTGCGCTACCCTTTGCCCTGCTAGCTTCGTTTGACGGACGTTTCATGGACCTTCTTGAGGAACTCTCTGCTTTCGACGGCAGGCGCACGGACACCTTGGAATCTCTCGCAGGCCGCCTGAAGGCCGATGCAACGCTGGTCGACGACCTGTGCGCGCTTGCCGGCCATGAGGACGCGAACATCCAGTCCGCCGCCACCTGGCTGTTGAAACGTTTTCAGGAGGACGGGACCCTTTTCTCACCGGAACAGACCGGCGGCCTGTTGGATCTTCTGGCCACGGTCACCTCGTGGGACGCCAGGCTTCACCTGCTGCAGATGCTGCCCCGGTTCGGGATTGCAACGACACGGACAGCGGCGCTGATGCAGGTCCTCAAAAGCGACGCCTATCTCGAGGCGCCCAACACCTTCGTGCGGGCCTGGGCCTATGGCGGGCTTGCCGAATGCGCCGAAAAGAACGCCGCGTTGCGGGAAGAGGCAGCCACGCTGCTGTCGGCCGGCGAAGGCGACGCCGCCGCGTCAGTCCGGGCGCGCATCCGCAACATCGTCAAGGATAAGCCCTGGGTCAGGCTGGCGGCGAAGTAGGGTCGGCAAGACCTATAGGATCGCTGCCAGATGCTTCGAGACGGCCGCTTCGCGGCCTCCTCAGCATGAGGGGGTAGCTGATTGCGACAAGTCAAACACCCTCATGCTGAGGAGCACCCGCAGGGTGCGTCTCGAAGCATCTGGCCGCAGACCTTCTAAACCTCGATCGTCACCTCGACCCATTCGCCCAGTGGCTGGAACATGTCCTTCAGGTCGGCGCAGACCGGGCAGACCCAGTCGTCGGGCAGCTCCTGGAAGGCGACACCCGGCGGAACTGGGTTTTCCTCGTCGTTGATGTGCTCCGCCCCCAAGGACGGGTCGTAGATATAGGGCTCGCAGTCCTGGTTGGTGCAACGCCACTTCTCCAGCCGCCGCGTAACCGACAGCCGCTGGGGCAGCGGACCGGCAATGGCGTTCGGCGCCGCAAATACCAGCGCCAGTGCGGCACACAGGCCGGCAAGGACACTCCGTCGCGATGATCTCGCCAACATCTGACCCCCCCCCTTTGCCATTCTCGTTCGGCGTCGTTCACCGGGGCAGCCTATATCACCGACCCGCCCCGCGCCTTGAGGTTGATCAGAAACTCCCGCCGCGTCTTGGGCCCGAAGGTGAGAAAGTGCGGGTCGGGCCGTTCACGGTATTCCGCGCGCTTGCGTTCCACCGTGTCGTTGCGCGCCCGTTTCAGAACCTCGGCCACGTCCAGTCCGTAAACGTGGGCAGAATTGAGACCGAAAATCTGGGCTCTCAGTTGCAGCGTGATCGCCGGATAGCCGTACGTCTCCTGGAATTCTTCGGAAATCTGGAAGGTGCGCAGTGCCTGGATCTGGTCCTGGGGCGAGCCGTACCAGATGCAGTCGGACCCGTAGAGCACGTTCTCCTCGCCGATATGCTTGAGCAGCTTGCCGATCACATGCGCTGCCTGGACGGGATCGCGCATCAGGAACCGCCAGGTGCTGCCCAGCTCGGCATAGACGTTGGTATTCTTCGGAATGCCGAAAGCCCCAACCGCACGGATCAGGCCGTCCACGCCCTAGTCGCGCGTCGGGTCGTAGGGGCCCTCCTTCTGGCTGGTGATAAAACCGGAGTGATAGACCAGGAAGTTCACGTCCGGAAACATCTTGGCCACCGCGCCGATGTCGCTGCACAGGCTGTGTTCGTAGGAACGGCTGCCGAACGGCAGGCCCTTGTGCACGCAGATGTTCTTGACCACCAGCGTGCGCGCCTTTTCGATCATCTTCAGGCCCGTGTCCTCGTCGGACAGGAAGAAGCCTGCCCCGTCCGGCCCCCATTGCGTGTAGCACTTCCAGGCCGACACCGCCCAGGTTTCGGCCAGCTCGCCCATGCCCTCCAAGTCGCCGGGCTGATTGGGGTTGGCGCGGCCGTGGATCAACAGGCGCTTGGTGCCCTCCATCTGGCCGATGATGCGCCGGACCTCGCTGGCCTCCTGTATGGTCAGCAGTTCCTTCTCGCGCCGGGACGGGATGAAGGACAGCACCATCATGTCGGTGTCGGAATCGAGAAAGATGTCCGTGATGAACTCATCGGCGCCGCCCAGCCGGGACTTGCCGATCCCGTGGGCGCCCACGAAATGCCCCTGCACGTCGAACACGAACTCACGCCCACCCAGCCGGTCGTGCGCCACTTCGGGGTCGACCGCGGCCAGCTGGTCCAGCGCGTAGTAGCCGCCGGTCCGCCCCGCGACCGCGTTCGCCGCGTTGAAGGCGAGCAGCGTCGAGGCCGCACCGCAGGCAGACACCATGAAGTCGCGCCGGCCCATTCCGCACCGCTTCGCGTTCGCGCCGGCCCGTTCCTGGGCCAGCCGGTTGGCATACCGGTTCACCCGGTCCAAGGGCACCGGCACGAACTCGCCGTTGGAGGTGGAATCGAGCTTGATCGGCAGACGGGTCCCGTCGGGATCGTGGACTGACGGCATGACGCAACTCCTTGGCCCTCAAGAACGCTGCAACACCGCCCCGATCTTACCCGTCACCGGTTGTCCGGCACCAGTTTCGCGTCGGCGGTGCGCCTGATCCGGGACCGTGCGAGGCGGGTCTTTGACAATCCTCACCGGAACTCGAAGAATACGCGAAACGCATCAGGAGACCCAGTTGCCAGCAGTCCGCATGATCGATGCCGTCTGGGCGGGTGAGCTTGCGGCGCGCCTGGAGCGCGAAGGCCATGACGCAGGGTCGGTCCTGGCCTCGGTGGGCCTGGATGCGCGCCGGGTTCGCCGCAAGGAAAACCGGATCCCGTATTTCCGGTTTGCCGCGCTGCTGGAAGCTGCGTCAACGGTTACCGGCGATCCCTGTTTCGGGCTGAACTTCGCGAGCACGGTCAATGTGCGCGATATGGGCCTCCTGGCCTATGTGGGGCTCAGCTCGGCGACGCTTGGCGCGGCGCTGAGAAACATGCTGCGGTATATCCGCGTCTTCAATGAAGGGCTGCAGGTCGAGCTGGCGATGCGTGGGGAAACCGTCGAACTCCGCACCGAGATCGTCGATCGCCGGGTCCAGTCGGAACGACAGTTGCTGGAGTTCAGCTTCCGCAATTTCCGCCGGGTGCTGGAGGTCCTCGCCGGGCAGCCGGTCCACCCGCAATGGGTGACGTTCCGGCATAACCGAAGCGGGGACATCGCCGCATTCGAACGTGCGTTCGGGGCGCCGGTTCAGTTCGGCTGCGAGACGGCCGTCTTGGCTATACACCGGCGTCACATGGCAACGCCGGTCGCGACCGCCGACCACAGGCTGCTGGGCGTGCTGAGATCCTATTGCGAGGAGATCCTGGCCAAGCGCCATCTGGACCAGGACCTGACACATGACGTGGCACGGCACATCACCAGCCTGTTGCCGTCCGGCCGGGCGACGCTGGACATCGTCGCGGCGGAACTGGGCATGAGCAAACGCACGCTGTCCCGACGCCTGGCGGAACACGGAACGAGTTTCGCCGCCTGCCTGGACACCCTTCGCAAGGACCTGGCGTTGCGTTATCTGGATGATTCGGATTTCCCGCTTGGCCACATCGCCTACCTCCTGGGCTATTCGGAGGTGAGCGCCTTCAACCACGCCTTCAGGCGCTGGACCGGGACGAACCCGACTCGCCACCGGACTGCGCGGCAGGAAATAGAACCGACGCGGCCGGCCGCGGCCTGACGCGCCCTACTCCGGCGCCACTTCCCAAATCGGCCTTCTGGCGCACGCCGGTTGCCTGTAGTGTCCCGCAAACCCTGCGGGAGCGGCGCGAAATGACACCACGGACGGCGCGCGGCCGGTTCACACTGATCATGGCCCTGATCGGGACGGGCCATGCGCTGAGCCATTTCTATCTCTTGGCCCTGCCGCCGCTGTTCCCGCTGTTGCGCGAGACGTTCGACGTGAGCTACGCGGCGCTGGGCCTGCTGGTGACGCTGATGAACGTGGCAACGGGTGTCTGTCAGCTTCCGTCCGGCTTCCTGGTGGACCGGATCGGTCCCCGCCCGGTGCTGATCGCCGGGCTGGCCATCAGCGGTGCTGCCATCGGTGCGATCGGTTTCTCGCCCAGCTTCGGCGTCATCGTCGCCCTTGTCATGGTGGCGGGGATCGGCATCAGCGTCTTCCATCCCGCGGACTACAGCATCCTCAGTGCGTCCGTGGACGACGGTTGGCATGGGCGCGCCTTCGGCCTGCACACCTTTTCGGGCAATGTGGGTTTCATGCTGGCCCCGGGCGGGATGCTCTTGTTCGCAAGCCTCTGGGACTGGCGCGGTGCCATGATCGCGGCGGGACTGCTGGCGGTACTTGTGGTCGGTTTCTTCTCCGTGGCGGGCGGCATTCTGAAGGATCCCGCTGCGCACCGGCCAGCCGAGACCAAGCCCGGAACGAGCGGTTTTGCGCCGCTCCTCAACGTTCCGGTCATGGTGCTGTTCCTGTTCTTCGTCACGGTCGCAATGATCACCGCGGGCGTACAGTCCTTCTCGGTCGCGGCCCTGGTCACCCACCATGACATCGGGCTGGGCGCCGCCAACAGCGTGTTGACCGCCTATCTGGTGGCAGCCGCCGTCGGCGTGCTGCTGGGCGGGCCGTTGGCCGACCGCACCAAACGGCACGGCACGGCTTCACCGCGACCGTTGCACTCTTGCTCAGCGCCGCTCTGTTCTTCCTGATCGGCGCCCTGCCGTTGCCGGTGCTTGCGCTGATGCTGGGCTTTGCGGCGGCGGGCCTCTTGCAAGGCTCGATCCGGCCGGCGCGCGACATGATGGTCAAGGCGGTGACCCCGGACGGTGCGACAGGGCGCGTTTTCGCCTTCGTGTCCACCGGCCTCAATGTGGGCGCCGCGATCACGCCGGTGGTGTTCGGCTACCTGATCGATATCGGCCGGCCCGAGCTGGTCTTCGCGCTGCTGAAAGGGATCCTGATCCTCAGCATCGCGACGATCGGTGTGGTCAGCCACGTGACCCGCTCCATCGCGGCGGCGGCACGCAGCTTCAGCCGGTGAGTTCGAGGATATCGAAGCCCCGGTTGCGCCGCGCGGGGATGATGGTCCAATCTGTCTGTTCGTCTGCTGGAAGCGACCTCGCCATGATCGAAGATCCGCCCGTCCTGACCATCCGCCGCCGGTTCAATCGTCCGCCGCCTGCCGCCGTCGCCGCCCTGACCGGCGTGCCCACCGGCCAGATCGTCGATGCCATGGGTGGCCGGGCAGCGCTGGACTTCCGGATCAAGCCGGTCCTGGACACGGGCGCGGTGCCCTGCGCCTTCACCGGCGTGGCCGTCACCTGTCATGCGGGCCCCGCCGACAACCTCGCCCTGTGGGGTGCACTGGACCTGGCCCGGCCCGGCGACGTGATCGTGGCCGCGACCGATGGCTTTACCGGCACGGCGGTCACCGGCGACCTGATGTTGGGCATCGCCCGCAACCGGGGCGTGGTCGCGCTGGTCACCGACGGGCTGGCCCGCGACCTGGACGGCATGACGGCCGTCGGCATCCCGGTCTACTGCCGCGGCATCAGCCCGGACTCGCCCGCGCGCAACGGCCCCGGCATCGTCGGCCGGCCAATCACCCTGGGCGGGATGACGGTGGCCAGCGGTGACTTGATCGCCGGCGACCGGGACGGCGTGGTGGTGGTGCCGCAGGACCGCATCGAAGAGGTGACCGCGGCGCTGGCGGAAGTCCGCGCGGCAGAAGCGGCGCTGGAGCAGAAGGTTCGCGACGGGCTCGATATGCCGGACTTCGCGCGGGCGCTGCTGGCGTCCGACCGGGTGAAGACCGTCGACTGAAGGAGGCCGCGCATGGGCGACCACGACGACCTGGACCTGGCCAAGATCAGACGGCTTCTGGAGGACGAACGCGCCGCGCTGTTGGAAGACAGTTCCTCCGCGGCGGACGAACGCCGGCCGGTTGAACTGGACCAGCAAAGCGTCGGCCGGCTGTCGCGCATGGATGCGATGCAGGTTCAGGCCATGGCGCAGGCGGTGGAGACCCGCAGGCGCGGCCGCCTGCAGCGGATCGAGGCGGCGCTCAAACGCCTGGAGACCGACGACTTCGGCTATTGCGACGACTGCGGCGAACCGATCCCGGCCAAACGCCTGGAGATCGACCCGACCACGACCCGCTGTGTCGACTGTGCAACGTGAGGACAGCCATGGCCCAGATCACACGCATCGAGCTTTGGATGGTGGACCTGAAACCCCAGGTCGTGCGCACCGACGCGATCCAGAGCTTCGTCAGCCAGGAAACGCCGATCCTCCGGATCACCGATGCGGACGGCGCCCAGGGCACCGGCTACAGCTACACTATTGGAACCGGTGGCAGTTCCGTCGTCGCCCTGCTGGCGGACCACCTGGCGCCCGCCCTGATCGGCAGGGATGGCACCGAAATCGAAGCCATCTGGCGCGACCTGTTCTTCAAGACCCATGCGACCGCAGTCGGCGCGATCACGGCGCTGGCGCTCGCCGCGATCGACACCGCGCTGTGGGACCTGCGTTGCAGAAAGGCCGGCATGCCGCTGTGGCGGATGGCCGGCGGCGCGCGCCGCGCGGTCCCGGTCTACAGCACCGAGGGCGGCTGGCTGCAGCTGAGCACCGAGGAGATCGTCGAAGACGCCCTGGCGCGCAAGGCCGAAGGTTTCGGCGGCAGCAAGATCAAGGTCGGGCGACCGACCGCCGCGGAGGACGTGGAACGCCTGTCCGCCGTCCGCGATGCCGTCGGGCCCGAATTCGAGATCATGACGGATGCCAATCAGGCCTTCACCGTCGACGAGGCGATCCGCCGGGCTCGGCTTTACGAGCCATTGGATATCGCCTGGTTCGAGGAGCCGCTGCCGGCCTAGGACCTGGGCGGACATGTCCGCCTCAGCCGGTCGACCACGATCCCGGTGGCAGTCGGCGAGTCGCTCTACCACCCCTCCCACTTCCGGGAGTACCTGCAGCGGGAAGCCTGCTCGATCGTCCAGGTCGACGTGGCGCGCATCGGCGGCATCACGCCCTGGCTGAAGACCGCGCACCTTGCCGAGACTTTCAATGTGCCGGTCTGCCCCCATTTCCTGATGGAACTGCATGTCAGCTTGTGCGCCGCCGTGCCCAATGCCCGCTGGGTCGAATACATACCCCAGCTGGCCTCCCTGACGACGTCCGGCCTGACGATCGAGAACGGCCACGCCCTGGCACCGGATGATCCGGGTATCGGAATCCCCTGGGACATGGAGGCGGTCGCGGCCCAGACCGTCGTCACGAGCGAATTCACCTAAGCGAACGATCCGAAAAAAGGCGGAGAGAAGAATGCAAGGGGAAACGCTTCGCATCGGTGTGATCGGTGTCGGCGGCATGGGCGCACGGCACGCCCGCAATCTGGCGACCGTGGTTTCCGGCGTCCACGTCAGTGCGGTCATGGACGTGGACAAGGCGCGCGCCGAAGAGGTGGGCGCAACCGCCGGCGGCGCGCGCGCCTTCACCGATGCCCATGACCTGATCGCCGACGGCGATGTGGATGCCGTCGTAATCGCAGCACCCGACGGTTTCCATGCGGAACTAGCGCGGGCCTGCCTGGAGGTGGGCAAGCCGGTGCTGTGCAAAAAGCCTCTGGCGACGTCGGTGAAGGACGCGGTCGCGGTCATCCAGACCGAAGCCAAGCTGGGCCGTCGTCTGGTCCAGCTGGGTCTGATGCGGGAATACGACCCGGCCCATGCGGCACTGAAGCAGGCGATCGATCGTGGCGATATCGGACCGGCGCTTTACATCCGCGGGACCCACAACAACTCCCGCCTGGAATTCAGCCGCACCGCCGAGGACGTCATCGTCAACTCGGCGGTGCACGACATCCATTCGATCCGCTGGCTCAGCGGCCAGGATGTGGGACGGGTGTTCGCCCAGACCGTGCCGGCCGATCCAGCACGGCCGGAGACCTGCCGGTTGCTGCTGGTGCAGATGTCCATGACGGACGGGCTGCTCGCCACCATCGAAGTCAACTCCGAATCCGGATACGGCTATGAAGTCTCCGTCGAAGCGGTCGGCGCCGAGGGCAGTGCGCGCACGACCTCGCTGACGGCGCCCGAGGTGCGGACCGCCGGAACCGCCGCCCGGGCGGTGGAACCGGACTGGCTGCAGCGGTTCGACACCGCCTATGTGCTGGAGGCGCAAGCCTGGGCCCGCTCGCTGATCGATGGTGTCCCCGCCGGTCCGTCGGCCTGGGACGGGTATGCCGCCATGGCCGTTGCCGACGCCTGCATCCGTTCGGTCGCCTCGGGCCGGCCCGAACCGGTCGAGCTCATCGAACGGCCGGCGCTCTACGACCGCTGAGGTCCTGCCGACCAGGCTTTGTTTCTTGCCGCGGTCGGCATATGTACCTCGCAACACCGGGACGCCAGTAATGAAAGGACATATGTGATGGGCGAACGCACCTGGAGAGTTTACCTGTCGGGCGAGATCCACACGGACTGGCGCGACCGGATTGCGGCCGGTGTCGCGGCTGCGGATTTGCCCGTACGTCTGGATGCGCCGGTCACCGTGCACGAAGACAGCGACGATTGCGGGACGACCATCCTCGGCGCGGAGGACGACAGCTTCTGGCACGACCGCAAGGGCGCCTCGATGAATGCGATCCGTACGCGTACGTTAATTTCAGAGGCGGACGTCGTGGTGGTCCGGTTTGGCGAGCAATATCGCCAGTGGAACGCCGCCTTCGACGCCGGCACCGCGGCGGCGTTGGGCAAGGCCCTGATCACCCTGCCCGAGTCCAACCTGAACCACGCGCTGAAGGAAGTGGACGCCGCCGCACTGGCCGTCTGCCGCACCCCGGAACAGGTTGTCGAGACACTGGCCTACGTCATCACCGGCGCCCTGCCCGACCGCAAAGGCGCGATCGCGGCGGAGTAAAGGGCGGCAGTCACCCAACCCCCTTGTGTCTTGGGAATCTTGTAGATGAAGAGGTGCCGCCCGGGTGGTGCATGCACCACCCGGGCGGTATGGCCCGTCGCCCGTAATCCCCTTGGCTGTTGCATGTCCGCGGGTGAGCAAG